>Ga0210400_10000232_pt1 | contig 68727 bp, 56 predicted proteins | sample IncBWH26MmetaG_FD_155456 | JGI IMG/M metagenome (GOLD analysis project Ga0210400, IMG submission 155456) | Forest soil microbial communities from Barre Woods Harvard Forest LTER site, Petersham, Massachusetts, United States - Inc-BW-H-26-M | ecosystem: Environmental > Terrestrial > Soil >...
GGTCGTCCACGGTGCGGTGCCGGTCCTTCGTGAACTCGCGCAAATCCTGCACGCCCACCTTGACCAACCCGCTTTCTCTCGCGCGGCGCAAAATACCGTGGTTCAGCGGCCCCGCGAAAAACTCCGGGAATATGGTTATAAGGTCAAATCGCATGTATCGCCAGTGTAGCCAATCGAAGGAGCAGCCGCCATTCGGACTTGTTTCGCCTTTATTTTCGTACCAGTTGCACCACAAATTGCGAACGTTTACAATCCACCAGACTGGAACGTTTTCTGTCCTTTTGGGCAGCTTGCCAGGCCCCTTCCGGTCTCGTAACCTCTTGCTATTGAAGCAGTTGTTTCCAGACTGAGCATCAAAAGTCTGGGCACTCAACTCGCCCGCTCTTGCACTTGCCGGGAGGCCAATTTGATGAACTTCGCCGCTCGCTCGACTCGCTTCTCCTTGCTCATGTCCTCGACCCTCGTCCTTTGCCTGGCCGGCTGTGGTAGCTACGGCGGCGGGGGCAACGGCGGAGGAGGTGGGAACGCGCCTGCGGCACCCACGGGTCTTGCAGCGACCACTGCTAATGCCCAAGTAACTTTGACCTGGAACGCAAGTTCCGGAGCGACGGGCTATTACGTCAAGCGCTCCACCACCACCGGCAGCGAGACGCAAATCGCCGCGCAGCCCACAACCGGCTATACGGACAACGCGGTAGCAAACGGAACAAAGTATTATTACGTCGTCGCGGCATACAACTCCTACGGCCAGAGCACCAATTCCGCGGAAGTTACCGCCACGCCGAACGTGCCGCCTCCACCCGCACCCACGGGCCTCACCGTTAATGTGGTCAACTCCCAGGTCGCCCTCACTTGGCCCGTCACCAGTGGCGCGACCAGGTACAACGTAAAGCGCTCGACCACCAACGGAAGTGGCTACGCTCAAATTGGCAACCCCACGGGGACAAACTTTACGGACTCTGGTCTTACCAACGGAACGACGTACTACTACGTGGTGTCCGCGGTAAGCAGCGCTGGCGAAGGTCCGAATTCCAACCAGGCAACGGCTACGCCCGTCAACGGCCCAGCGGATGTGACCATCACTGTCGATCCGACCAAGACCCATGCCATCTCCCCGTGGATCTATGGCGCCAATTTCTATTCCAACAACACGGCCCCCCAGCCAAATTTCAGCCTGGACCGCGACGGGGGCAACCGCTGGACGGCGTACAACTGGGAAACCAACGCCTCCAACGCAGGCAGCGACTTCAACTATCAGAATGACAACTACCTGAGTTCAAGCGCTGTCCCGGCCGAGGCCGTTCGCAGTTTTATTGCTGGCGACCAGAACGCAGGTCTGGCAAGTCTCGTCACCGTGCAACTTCAGGGCCTTGTATCTGCCGACGAGAATGGCCCTGTAAGTGTCGCAAATCCTCCGGATCTAACCCGCTTCAAAACCGTGGTCGATAAGAAGAGCACAGTGTCTAGCGTTCCCTTCACCGTCACGCCTCCCACCACCGACGCCAACGTTTATATGGACGAATTCGTCTGGGCTCTAGACCAGAAGTTCCCAGGTCAAGGTATCTTCGGTGTCAGCCCGGCACATCCGACGTTTGTCAGCCTCGACAATGAGCCGGATCTTTGGGCTTCCACTCATAAGGAGGTCCAGGGCTCGACGAACATCTCCTCCGGCAACTTCGTCACTAAGACCGTCGCGCTCTCAGAAGCCTTGAAAGACCAGTTTCCAAATCTCGTAATCTTCGGCCCGGTGAACTACGGCTTCGGAGGCATCTACAGTTGGCAGAACGATCCAAGTCTGAGCCCCACACCCAGCGGCGCGAACTGGTTCGCTGACAAATATCTCGCAGGGATAAACACCGCTTCGACCGCGTACAAGAAGCCCGTGGTAGATGTCTACGACTTCCATTGGTATTCAGAAGCCTGCGCCTCGAGCTGCTTGCCAGATGGCAGTACGAGAGTCATCAACTTGACTGGCTCGACCCTCACGGACGCGCAGGTGCAGGCCATTGTCCACAGCCCGCGCAGTTTGTGGGACCCGACTTTTACCGAGACCTCCTGGATTACGGGTGTGCTTGGCGGCCCCATTAATATCCTGGGTCGTCTCCAAGCCAAGATCGCTGCTGAAAACCCCGGCATGAAGATCTCCATCACGGAATACGAGAACGGCGGCTTCAACCACATCGCGGGAACCATTGCTCAGGCGGACAACCTCGGCATCTTCGGCAGCATGGGAGTCTTCGCAGCGAACTTCTGGCCTCCGAGCGGCACCTATTCCTACACCCTCGCGGGCTTCCGGGCATTCCGCGGATTCGACGGGGGAACAGCAAACTTTCCCAGCACCTCACTGGAGACGACCTCCAGCGATGTTGCGAGCGTAGTCGTTTACGCTGCCTCGGACCCCTCAATCGTGGGCCGGATCTGCTTCGTGGCCATCAATCGTTCCACATCTTCCAAGGTGACAGTGATCAACGGTCAGCCTCTAGCTGGCGCCGCTCACCTCTACCAGATGACTGCCGCTTCTTCCGCGAGCCAGAGCCCTGTTCAGCCCGTGTTCGCTGGACAGGTGCCCGCAAGTGGCCCGTCGTTGACGATCACGCTTCCGCCTCTGAGTGTCACGACCATAGACGTCGACTAGGCAATGGAACAGGCGGGGTTTCTTGCAGAGGCAGGGCACTGCCTTGCTCCTCTTTTTGACGGGAGGCATCTCCAGCAGGGGTGCACCCGCCGGGCTATTCGCGGTTGAGGTCACGAAGCCCATCGGGCAGAACTACTTCAATCCGCCTCGCGGCAGTGTCGATTTTCGTGCAGATATCCACGGCCAGCGGAATCAAAATTTCCCCGCCCGATGTCTCCACTTCCAGCAGCGGCGTCCCCGAAATCTCTTCACCTGGGAATTGAACATCACGGACGGTGCCGAGAAGGGACGGTGCTTCGGCTAGCGAGCAGGGCGAAGAAGACACGACCCGAGTTGCGGAAGGATTTTCAAACACCGAACAGCCGATGAGGTCCGATACGAAATACTGTCCTGCGGGCAAAGTCACGCGTTGTTCGAACGGCAGCAGCACCTCGAGCCCTCGGAATTTTTCTGCATCGGATATCGATTCGACGCCTTCAAAATGAAAAACCGCCTGCCCGCGATGATTCTGGCTCAGCCAGCAGGATTTCAGCGCCATGCGCCGCGGCTCATTCTTGCCTTCGGCACTACCGACAAAAATCTCCTTCAATCGTGTGAGGCGCTCCGGAAAATCGGTGAGGATTTCACCCGCGACTTCGCCTTTGTTGCCGCGCGCCCGCAAGATGCGCGCAACCAATACCCAACGTGGAGTTTCAGCGCTCAATGGGAAACAGGACCGTTCAGCGGTTCATGCCAAGTACAGCCGCAAGGCAGGCGGCCAATCGAAAAGCATGACTGCAAAGCAGTCAATCTTCAAGGATTTCCAGCGTGAATCGTTTGTGCAGCTTCATCCCGCCCGCTCCCAGCAGCGTGCGCATCGCTTTCGCCGTCCGCCCTTGCCGTCCGATCACCTTGCCTAAATCTTCGGGGTGCACGCGTAGTTCCAGCACCGTGACTTGCGAACCTTCCTCGGACTTCACCTGCACTTCCTCGGGATGGTCCACAAGGGCCTTGGCAATCGCTTCGACCAGATCCTTCATAGGGCACCGGGAATGGCGTCCCCGGTGAAACCAGGGGCGCGCAAATTTCAGGAAGGGACCGCGACTATGCGATCTTCTGCAAACGGAGAAAGCTGCGCACCGTATCGCTGGGCTGCGCGCCCAGTCCCATCCAATACTTGATGCGCTCCGCGTCCAGCTTGATCTCCGCCGGCTTTTTCAGCGGATCGTACGTGCCCACCGCTTCCTTCACGCGGCCGTCACGCGGCCGGGTCCGCTCAATGACCACCACGCGGTAATAGGGCTTCTTCTTCTTGCCAATCCTTGACAACCGAATCGTTAACACTAAGTCAGTCCTCCTGAACCCATACATTGTAGCTTGCTGGGGTGCCGTGCGGCAATCGAAGACTCAGAGCCGGTGTGGGCCCTTGTTCAAGCATGGGGCGAACTTAGGGGAGCCCTGCCCCTGAAAGCTCCAGCGAAGCGCCAGCCTTTCACCAAAGCAGTTTCAGGCCGAACTGGACCTGGCGTGATGTCGTGGACGTACTGGTGATCACCCCGGCTGTTGGCGAGACTCCTGAGGGAGTAAAGACCACCGCGTTGGGCAGGTTGAAATTGGCGCGGTTAAGAAGGTTAAATATCTCCGCTCGAAACTGAAGATTCAGCTGCTCGCGAATTCGAGTGTCTTTCAGTACAGAGAAATCCCATGTGCCCAGCCCAGGCCCGATCAACGTGTCTCGTCCTACGTTTCCGTAGAAACCGCCATTGGCCTTTTGGTCTGCCGGAGTTGCAAACGCGGGCGCCAGAAACGCGTTGGGATTAAACCACTGGCTCGGCTTGCCAAGAATCACCGGTCCGGTAAAAGCGGGATTCACGAACGGGCGCACCGGATTTCGGGTATCCCCGTTGTTTGAGGGGTTATAGCTGAGCTGCGGTGAAAACGGAAAGCCGCCCTGCAACGTCACGATCGAGTTCACCGTCCAGCCGCTCGCTAGCGTGTTAGCAAATCCTCCGAGGTCACCAAGAAAACGCTTCCCGTGTCCAACCGGTAGCGCATAACTCGCATTGATCACCGCTACGTGTCGGACGTCAAACGTCCCCAACCCCCAATCCGAGCGCAGGTTGAACGGATTCGAGGCCAGCGCCGGCCCGCCTCCCGATGTCGTCGCGTTGAGGGAGTCCCCGTCGTCGAGAACTTTCGAGAACGTGTACACCCCGCGTAGCGTCAACCCTGCGCTCAACCGGCGATTCACGTCGACTTGCAGGGCATTGTAGGCGCTGACTCCTTCCGAAAACCACGACCAGGTATTCGCGAGGGCGGGATTGGCTCTTGTGGTGGTCGGGACGAAATACGAACCGGCAGGAACGGGTTGGCCGGCGAGACCCGGGGGAAATCCAGATGTCGCCGGAGGGTTGCCGCCGGGACCGGCAGGAGTGGCGACCGGATATGTTGCGGGACACGGCGATGCGGGGCAGATCACGGGAAACGGCTCGTTCGCATCAATGCCGATTAGCTCGTGATAACCGTGTGACCCGACGTAGCCCACCGTCAGCGAAGTGTTGGGTGAAAGTTCCTGCTGGATCCTCAACGAATACGAAATCAACGTCGGCGTCTTCATATCCGGCTGGACTCCTCCGGGCACCAGCTTCGGAGTTCCCGGAAACGGGCCGGCAGGGTTGATCGGGAGTTGCGACACAGTGAGCGGCGTACTAAACGTCGGATTGAACGGTGCGTTCTGATCCGCCCGGTATCCCAGGGCATCCTGAAGATCGTTGTACATCCCGAATCCCGCGCGAAGTACGGTCTTCGCGCTGAAGGGGCTCCACGCCAGTGCGATCCGCGGTTGGGGTAGGAACTTTGCGTTATTCGTCGTGAACAGTGAATCTCCGATGTGAGTCGGTAAGCCTGCCGGCGCTGTTGAAATCACTCCATTCGTAAACGTATAGTTCGCGGCCCGCCCGTGCGCTTCATTCCAGCCGGTTGTAAATTCATCCCGGAAACCGAGCGTCAGCGTAAGCCTCGGGCTAATACGAATGGTGTCTTGCGCATACCAGGCGCCGAATAGGGACCGCCAATTCATCTCCGTCGGCGTAGGATCGAATAAGAAACTCGAGACCGTTCCCTTCAAGAAGGTCTGCAGGCTGGTGAACGTCGCCTGTCCAAACTGGCTGAGCGCGATTGTTTCGTTGGATTGAAATCGCTGGAACCACGCGCCGAATTCAAGCTGATGCCGCCCGCGCGTCAGCGTTACGTGGTCCTCGAACGTGTATAGGTTTCGCGCGATTTTCAGATTGCTTCCGTTGTTGCTTCCCGCGAGCCCGACTTGCGCCTGGGGATTCGAGGCCGCGCTGCCTCCCACCACTACCGCTCCCACGGGATGCCCAATCAGGAACCCGGGCACGCTTGCCGCTGGCGTTCCTGGCGTCGGCTCTCCTGTAAAAAAATAGCCCGCGCGCGAGAAACCAAATCGCGCGCTGTTCACCAGCCCGGGCGAGAAAACATGCGTCTCCTCCAGTGTCGCCACCTGCTCCCGCAGCGTCACGGCGTCGCTGCTGAAAGGATCGAGCGGCGTAGCCGTGAAGTCCTGGCCGTCATCGATGGTGTATATGCCTGACAGCGTATCGCGCTGCGAAAAAATGTGGTCGACGCGAGCAGTTCCAAAATCCTCCGTAATCGTCTGCAGCGGACTGCTGAAGATCTCGGCAATCCCTCCAAAGTCTGGCGCATTGGCGCTCGGTATGGGCCAAAGAGAAAGCAGCGGCGCCACGCCTGGCCCCAAACCTACGTTCACCGGGGGCGTGGAGGAAGCGCATGGGTTTGGCTTCGGTGTGACCAGTTGGCATGGCAGAAATCCAGCTCGTGCGTTGGCGTCTGGAACTAGTGCCGCACTCGTCTGGTGCAGGCTCTGCCGGAATCCCTCGTAATTTGCGAACAGAAACGTCCCGTCTTTCTGGATAGGCCCTCCCATGGAAGCGCCAAACTGGTTCCGCCGAAACGGCGGAGCGGATCCCTGGTCAAAGAAATTCGGCGCGTCCAGCACGTTGTTGCGCAGAAACTCGAATGCTGTCCCGTGCCACTGATTCGTTCCTGATTGCGTCACAATCACCACTTGCCCGCCAGGCCGCTTCCCGAATTCGGCTCCGTAAGAGTCGCGTTGCACGTTGAACTCGCGCACCGCGTCCACGCCGAGCAGCATCCCGCTCGTTCCTCCCGGCTGCATGTTGTTCTCGGCCGCGCCGGTAAACTCCACTCCGTTCAGCAGAAAGAGATTTTGCTGCGGCCGGTTCCCGGAAACAGCGAAGTTGTTTCCCGTCGTGGAATTCGATATTCCGGTCCCGCCTGTTTTCGTCCAGGTGAAATTCACCACGCCCGGGTTCAGCGGCAGCAGCAGGTCATAGCTTCGCCCGTTCAGCGGCAAGTCCTTCACCTCTTGCTCCCAGACCAGGCCGGAAATATCTCTCGTCGTCGTGCTCACGATGGGAGCATCCTCGGTAACTTTGACCTCCGCCTGCACCGCGCTCACTTGCAATTTCAAATCAACGCTGGCTTCCTCTCCCACCACCAGCCGAATTCCGCTGCGAATCGCTTCCTGAAACCCCGGCTTGCTAACCGCCACTTCGTATTGCCCCACCGCCACCCAAACGACCTGATACCGCCCCGCATCATCGGTGTTGGCGCTTCGCATTGCTCCCGTCTCCGTGTTTTTCGCCGTCACTGCTGCCCCAGGAACCGGCGCTCCCGATGGGTCCGTGACGATGCCTTTGATACTCGCGGAGCTTTGCGCGACGGCCAGCGAAGGACAAAGAAGCATCGTGAACAGGATCAGCAACGCGAAACAATACAGGGCCGATTCAGATAGGCCGGGATAACGCTGGCTATTCCCAGGAGAGTCTTGCCCAACTGTCGCCAAACAATTCAAATTCATTTTGGAATCCCTCTGAGAAACTGAAAGCACGCTGAGGACTGCGAGTCCCCTATCAGGACAAGTCGCCGTTCGAGCGGATGGATATTTCAATACAGTTCATATCGTTATGTCAAACCGACTTAATCCGGCTACAACGTATGTGGATTTACGCGAATTACATCCCGGGTAGTGTTTGCGGAAGAGCAAAGGATCAAGGAGTTGAGTTTCGGTTTTGCGCTTTACGCTCACGTCGCCGAATCACTGCGGACGAATTCCCTTATTCGTATCGGAGGCAAGCGATGGGGTCGAGGTTGGCCGCCAGATTTGCCGGGTAATAGCCGAAGAACAAGCCCACCCCGACGGAAATCGTAAACCCGATCGACACCCACAGATAAGACAGCGTTGCGGGGATGGAAGGCACGAGCGTGCGCACGGTTGCGGATACTCCGGCGCCAATCAGGATGCCGATGGTCCCGCCAACCAGCGTGAGGACCACAGCCTCCAGCAGGAATTGCAGGCGGACATCGGCGCGGCGGGCCCCGATGGCCTTACGCACGCCAATTTCCTGCGTGCGTTCGGTTACGGAGATGAGCATGATGTTCATCACGCCGATACCACCCACCAGCAATCCTATGGAACTGATCACGGTCGTAAGAATCACCAGCGCGCCGGTGAGCTGGTTCCACAAATGACTGATGAAGTCCGGCGAGCTCAGCTCGAAATCGTTTTCCTTGCCGGCTGGAATGCGCCGCAGGCGCCGCATCGCCTGAATGACTTCGCCTTGCGCAGTTTCGACGTTTACGTTCTCCGGCACCGTAAACGCCATGATCAGCTCTTTCGCCTCCGGATACTCTTTCTTGAAGCAGCTCAGCGGAATAACGGCGAAGATATCCACGCCAGGTCCTACAAAAAGGCCCTGGTCGTGCTGGAACACACCGACCACTTCGTAGACGCTGCCGTTAATGCGCACCGTTTTGCCGAGGGCATCAGTGTTGGGGAAGAGCGATTCGCTGATAGCCGCGCCCAGCACCACCACCGGGCGCGCGTGCTCCTGGTCGAAGGCGCTGATGAAGCGCCCGCGCTCGATGCTAAAGAGCGGAATCGCGTCGATGTACTGCGGCTCGGCGCCGCGCACGATGACCTTCTCGACGCTATAGTGCCCGCTGGTGATCAGATTCGAATCGCCGAAGAAAAAGCCGCGCGTGCCAATGGTGGTCAATGCCTGCACGTCGGGAGCCGCGTCGCGGATAAAACCAGCATAGTTGTATTCAAAATACTTGCGGGTGCGAATGCTTTCCGGCCAGCGGGAAGGATCCGAGCCCGGTGGAAATCGCGAGATAAAGTAGGTGCGGGAACCGAGTGATTCCACGCGGTCCTGCACAAACTTATTGAGCCCCTGGATAATCGCGGCCATGGAAATCACGGAGGAGACCCCGATAACGATACCGAGCACAGTCAATGCGGAGCGCACTTTGGACGAACGCAGCGTCTCCATGGCCGCAAGAAAGTTTTCCCGGGCTTGCGCGAGCGTCATGATGGCCATCAGTCAGACCTCAGCGCGACGACGGGGTCCAGCTGTGAAGCGCGCACAGCCGGATAAATCCCGAAAAACAATCCGACAACGGAACTCAGGATAACTCCCAGAACCGCGACCCATGTTTGGACGGAGGCCGGGAATGGCGTGTAGGTGCGCAGAGCGAGCGCCACCAGGAATCCCATCGAGATGCCCGCGACTCCCCCGGCGATACATTGGATCACGCTTTCCACAATGAACTGCCGCAGAATATCGCGCTTCGTCGCCCCGACGGCGCGCCGCACGCCAATCTCTCTCCGCCGCAAGGTTACGCTCACCAGCATGACGTTCATGATGACGATCCCGCCGATGACCACCGAGATGGCGCTCACCAGGATGAACACGGCAAAAAACGCCGAGCTGATGCTGCGCCACAGGCTCATATAACTTTCCTTGGTGCCGATGAAGAAGTCGGCTTCCATCTTGCCGGTGAGGTGGCGGCGCGCGCGCAACACCAGCTGCGCCTGGTCCTGCGCTTTTTCAAAGCTCTGCGTGCTGGTCTTTACGTTGATGATCAAGCTGGTGTGCGCGCCCTGGATGCCCAGGAAAACCGGCAACGGCGCCATCACGAAGTTGTCCTGGTCCTGCCCGAGAACGCTGCCGACCTTTTCCATTACGCCTATCACCGTGAGTTCATTGTTGCCCAGACGAATGGTTTTCCCGATGGGGTCCATGCCGAGAAATAACTGCTGCATCAGCGTGTCGCCAATCAGGCAGACGCCGGCGCGATGTTCGGCTTCGGTGGGAGTGAAGTAGCGGCCGAGCTGGACCGTGCGTGTATCAATATCCGCCATGTTCGCCGTTTGGCCGGAGAAGCTCACGTCCGGTACCTCCTTGTTGCCGTATCGTGCCCGCACCGTGGTACTCGCCGTGGCGCCCACCTCTTCGCACAGAGGGCATCCATCAGCTACCGCGCGCATGTCCTCCATTTCAATTTTTTTGTATTTCAGAGCTTTGATAATGATGTTGAAGTCCGTCACCGCGAAAGGCGTTCGCGCGATTTGGAAGACGTTGGTGCCGAGGTTGGCGATCTTCTGCTCCACATAAAGATTCGCGCCCTGGACGATGGTCATGACCGTGATTAGCGTGGCCACACCCATGGTCAGCCCCAGCATGGTGAGCGACGCGCGCAGTTTGTGCGCGCGCAGGGCGCTGAAGCACTGCGCTAAATTGTCACTGACGGCAAGCATAAGCGCGGAAGGGTTCTCCCGTTACTGTACCGAACCTGGCAGGCACGCACCGCAAATTCGCGGTGCACCCGTGTTGTGGTCATGCTTGAGACGATGCCCAGACCTATCTCTAAGTGATTACGATGAGAGGAGCGCAAAAATTACATGGACGGGTTCTTCATTCACGGCGCCGAAAGCTTAGCCGCCGCTCAGGATAATCCAGCGAGTTTGCCGAGGCCTTTCATTTTGGTGCGAGCGGCCATTGCGCCGTACTGCTTCATCATGGTGCGCATTTGCAGGTACTGCTTGAGGACGGTGTTGACGTCCTGGACGGTGGTGCCGCTTCCCTTGGCGATGCGTTTGCGGCGCTTGCCGTCGATGACGTTGTGGTCGCGGCGCTCCTGGTTGGTCATGGAATTGATGATGGCTTCGACGCGGGTGAGCTGGCCCTCGTCGACCTTGGCATCCTTGGGTAGATTTTGCAGCGGCCCCATTTTTGGAAGCATGTCCACGATTTTTTCGAGCGGGCCCATCTTGCGGATTTGCTTGAGCTGGTCACGGAAATCTTCGAGGGTGAATTCTTCCTTGCGGAGCTTGCGTTCGAGTTCTGCGGCGGCTTTTTTGTCGACGGTCTGCTCGACGCGCTCGATGAGCGACATGAGGTCGCCCATGCCGAGGACGCGGGAGACGATGCGTTCGGGATAAAAACCTTCGAGGGCGTCGTATTTTTCGCCGAGGCCCACAAATTTTACGGGCGCGCCGGTGACTTTGCCGATGCTCAGCGCGGCGCCGCCGCGGGCGTCGCCGTCCAGCTTGGTAAGAATCACGCCGGTGAGGCCGAGGCGCTTGTGAAATTCTCCGGCGGAGCGCACCGCGTCCTGGCCGATCATGGAATCGGCGATGAAGAGCATTTCGCTGGGCTGCAATTCTTTCTTCAGCATGCTCAGCTCGTTCATCAAGTCATCGTCGATGTGCAGGCGGCCAGCAGTGTCCACCAGAACAACATCGCTGGCGGAAAGTTTGGCTTCCTTGATGGCGCCTTTGACGATTTCGAGCGGTTTGTCTGTACCGGCTCCGGGCCAGATCGCGGTGCCGACAGCTTTGGCGACCTGGGCGAGCTGTTCGCGCGCAGCCGGACGATAAACGTCCGTGGAGACGACGAGCGGACGATGGCCGTGTTGCGAAAGCCATTTCGCGAGTTTTCCCGTGGTAGTGGTTTTGCCGGAGCCTTGCAGCCCGACGATCATCCAGACGGAAGGCGGGCGCGAAGCGAAAAGCGGCTTCGCGTGTTTGCCCAGCATGGCGGCGAGCTCATCGCGAACGACTTTGACGACTTGCTGGTCGGGAGAAAGCTGCAGCATGACTTCGCTGCCGATGGCTTTCGCGCGGATGTTGGCGAGCAGTTCGTCGGCTACGCCGACGTTGACGTCGCCTTCGAGCAAGGCTTCGCGAATTTCAGCGAGGGCGGTGTTCAGGTGCTCGTCGGTGAGCTTGCCCTGGCCGCGCAAGTTCTTGAAGGTGCGTTGCAGCTTTTCTGTCAGGTTCTCAAACATGGTTCGTGCCAGTGGTTCATCGTTTGCCCCCTAAGGATAGCAGGGCACAGGGGGAGTGGGTATGGGCGGACGCGCCGGGCGTGGAACGTCATGACGCTCAGCCAAGGGAGATCCCTCGACTCACTGCGCTCGCTCCCTGACATGGTCGGGGCAGGCAGGCCAGGAAGGATTTCCGAATAACAATAACAAACCAAGCCTCCCCCCTCTTTTTTCTGAACTGCGCATTCTAAAAGACTTAGGAAAAAGTGAGGTCCTTCCGGACTCCCCTCGCAAGTCCGGCAAACACCTTCGTTCCTCGGGGTAGACAGGGTAAACCCTTCATCGCTCGGGGTGAACAGATGCGGAGCAGAAAGGTGTTTTAGAGAGGCACAGGGTGAAGCGAATCGACCGAGTTGGCGACTAACTATCAAAGACTACGATAGCACAGGTTGTAATTCAAATGTCAAATATATTCTGAATTAGCATTCGAATGAGCTATGGAAAACGAGGCGAGAGAGTAGAATCCGGATTGTTATGGAGAAGTATCCCCAAGAGACGCCGCCGGAGCCTCTGGATCCTCGCGAGGCGCCTCCGCAGGAGGAAGTTCTGGATGTTGTTGAAGAGGCGTCCCTCGAATCTTTCCCCGCAAGCGACCCGCCTGCCTGGATTGGCGGTGGTAAGAAGCCGCAATTGCAAAAACGCAAGCAGACGGCTTAAATCCGCGCCCAGCGAAACTCGCGGGCGCGTCATGTGAGCCAAGCCTGCCGCCAGCCTTTTATCTCACAGAAACTTCACGAGCGCGTCGGTGGTTTCCTTTGGATTTTCCTCGAGGATCCAGTGGCCGGTGTTTTTGAGCACGACAGTCGTAAGATCCGAAGCCACCAACTTCATTTGCTGCGCCAAGAAGTCTCCGAGGGATTTGTCGCCGCCGATGGAGAGGACCGGCATGGTGAGCTTGGTCTGGGAGAGTTGAGCGAAATCCTTGGCGGCTTGCTGGAACGAAACGAAGTAGGCCCAGGCGGCGCGCATGCGTCCCGGCCTGGAGTATGCGGCGATGTAGGCTTCGCGATCGGGCTGCGGAAGCGAGCGCGTCTTGTCAGCCGCGAGATCGTTCCAGAAATATGCGAAGTAGATGCGCTGGCGTCCTTGCACCAGCGCTTCGGGGGTCGGCCCGTTGAAACGGAAATGCCAAATGCCCGGGTTGTTGTAGACTGCCCCCCAGTCGCCCACGCCGGGGAGAAAAGCATCCATCACCACGAGTTTCTCCACTTCGGCGGGGAATTGCGCGGCGTACGCATATGCGACCATGAGGCCGATGTCGTGGCCGACGACTCTGGCTTTCTCAACGCCGAGCGAGCGGGCAAGAGCATGGACGCGGATCGCGGCGGTTTTCATGTCCAGGCCGCTCGCGGGGATTTCCGAGTCTCCGATGCCGGGAAGGTCCGGGGCGATGATAGTAAATTTCTCGCCGAGCACCGGCAGGATGGGATTCCACATGCGCGAGGTTTCCGCGTAGCCGTGCAGGAGGATCAGCGATGGACCGTGACCGCCGGTGGTGTAATGCAGCTTGACGCCATCGATTTCCGCGTTGCGCGAGATAAAGTTTTTGCCCAGCGTGTCGGCGTAAGCTGCGGATGAAAGTGAAGCGGAGAAGAAAAAGAAGCCGAGAAAAGCCAGCGTCGGAAACAGGCTGAGTACGCGTTTCATGGAAGCTCCTTGCGTGTCGGGCGGATTATACGCGAAAAGCAGCGGCGGGCTTCAAAGTCCAAATGCGGGTCGACTTTGGGGAGCGGCGGAAATTCCGGATATTATGCGGTGTACGAGGATTCCGCCACGGGCGGCAGGAGTTTCACACCATGCTATCGATTCGTGCGGCGACGGTGAACGATGTGGGTCTGCTCAAAGCTTTGATTTACGAGCTGGCGGAGTACGAACGGCAAAGACAGTTTGTGATGATTACCGAGGTGGACCTGGTGCGAGACGGTTTCGGTCTGGCGCCGAAGTTCCGCGCGCTGATCGCGGAATGGGACGGGCAAGCGGCGGGGTACGCCTTGTTTTTCGGTTTTTACTCGACGTGGGAAGGGCGCCCGGGACTGTTTCTCGAAGACTTGTTTGTGCGGGAAGCCTTTCGCGGCAAGGGAGTCGGCAGGGCATTGCTCGCAAAGGTGGCCGGGATTGCGACGCACGAGAATTGTTACGGCGTGCGATGGGAAGTGCTGGACTGGAATCAACCGGCGATCGACTTCTACAAAAGACTGGGTGCGTCATTCCTCGATCAGTGGAAATCGGTGCTGCTGACGGGAGAAGCGCTGGACATTGCCGGAAAAATGTCCGAGTAGCCTTTCGGGCGAGTGCACCGCCCGAAGCAGGCTTACTGACGGAAAAGCTCAATGTTGCGGAGGAAGTCGCCGGAAATGGCGGAAAAATTCCGTCGTACTTCGTCACGCGCAATTTCATCTCCCGGGACCGCGAGAAGACTTGCGGCACCGTGGCCTAAGAGAAAAAAAGCGTAAAAAGCGCGGCCATAGTCTTCTGGCGCGCCGCCGAAACGATCGGCCAGCTGCGCCAGAAACCAGGCGCGGCCGGGCCGCGGGAAGTTCGGATGAAAGATATCCGTCCAGGTACCCCATAGCAGTTGATATTCATTAGGATGCTCTTCGGCAAAGCGCACATATCTTTCGATGGCTTCCTCTAGTGTAGCGGTGGAGAAGAGTTGCTCGTTGAGCTGCTGGCGAAAGCGCAGCGCGAGAGCGATTTGCAGCGCTTGCTTGTTGCGGAAACGTTTGTAGACCGTGGGTGTGGTGGTTCCCGCGGCACGAGCGACAGCGCGGAGGGTGAGGCCGCGCGCCCCGCGAACTTGCCAAAGACGCTGTGCGGCCTTCATGATACGTTCCTCAAGGTTCTTGTCGGCGGTTGGGGGCATAGAGGTTGGTCTCCAATCGCAATAGTATAAAATGACACTGTAAAAGTCAATTTTGTGCATTGGACCGCCACTCTATCTCCGTGGATTTTCTGTCACGCTAACATGTTATGTTTCTTATGTTTATATCATACAAGGGGGCCCTCTTACTCTTGCCGCGAGCGGCCCACCTCCCTTAAATTAAGTGTTGACAGCGTACAATTAACATTGTTAAAGTATCAAGGTTTTGCCTTAACCACAGAAGTGGATGAGCAAGAAGGAGATTTTTTTGATGTTATTAAGAGAGCTACAAAATCGGGTCGCCGTCGGAGAACTGGCCGAGAGGCGCATTCAAGATGCGGTCGCCCGTGTCGCAGACTATTTGCACGATCAGCGAGAACGATTTCACCCAGAGAGCAGACCATTGGGCAAGAAGCGGATGAGAATCGCGGCGCGTTTCTTTTCGTCAGCACTGCTTGAGGCTGTAAGAATCGTGGAGTTGACGCACCGCCGGCTGGAGAAGCCGCCGTTCTACGCGGAGGCCAAAGCCCAGGGCTATTCAAACTTGCCGGACATTACGCACATGGCCTCGCTGACGTTTGAGGATGTTCTGGTCTTCCAGCAGAGCCCGGCGGACAGAATTTTGTTTCACGCTCTGGTGCATGCGGTGCAATGTCAGATGTTGGGACTGGAGCGCTACGCAGAATTGTTTGTGCGAGGTTTTGTGCGAATGGGTTCGCATTTCCTGGTACCGCCCATGCATTTGCTTTGGACTCAAGATTCACGGTGAACGGGGCAAGCGGGTTTTCCGTCGAAGCTGAAGTACTGACGTGGATCAGGGAAGACCGATACGCCATTCGCTGAGGGGATCCACCCAGACTCTCAAACAAACTGCAAGGCCCCTTAAAGTTGGGGCGGAATCAAGCCTGAGCTGCTGTCAGAACGTCAGGCGGAGTCCGAGTTGCGCGGCGAAAGGGATGCCGACGGTGGTGCCGGGGCCGAAAAAGTCGCCGAGGGCGCCGGCGGGAACGAGCAATTGCTTGCCGCTGGTGACCGGCACGGAGCAGGCCGGAGTAGGGCACAACGCGGTGACGTTCGCGAGGTTGTTTACAGGAACAGGAAGAGCGCCGATATTGCCGACGTAGTTGTTCCCGGGATTGTTGCGATTGAAAAGGTTGAAGAATTCGATGAAGGGCATGAGCGACCAGCGCTCGTGGAGCTTGATGGGGTGGCTCACGCGCAGGTCGGTTTGCATGTAAGGCGTGCCGCGGAATTGGTCGAGCGTGGACTTCGTGCCATTGATCACGACGCGATCGCCGGCCGGAGTGGTCAGCGTAATGGGCCGCGCGGTTTCCGCCTGCGAGAGAAACGTCACGTCGAATCCTGCCGAGACGTGAACGGTACCAGCTAAAACGAAGCGATGGCGGACATCTTCGCCGGAGGGACCATAGTCTCCCGGGGCGAAGGCGTTCGTGGGATCGCAGACGCCATTGACGTAATCGAAGAGCTCGCCGATCTGGCATCCCCAGGTTTTTGCGATGGCGAGCGTGTAATTGGCGACGAGGCTAAGTCGCCGCGCCAGGTTGCCCTGAAGATGCAGCGCGAGGGCGTTGTAACTGGAGCGATTGTCGGTGCGGAAGACGGCTACGTTCGGAAAATCGTAGCGGCGGTAGCCGTGCATGCCGGTCTCGAGAGTGTAGTCCGCGCTGAGAATCCAATTAGGATTGAAGGCGTGTTGAAGGCCCGCGGTGGCGTGCAGCGCGTAAGGCGAGTGGTAATTCGGATCGATCAACGCGGCCGGGCTTGAAGCATTCTTGATGTTGAAATTGTTGACGGCGTTGAAGGCTTGGACCCAGCCGTTTTGCGCGAGGTCGTTGAAGTACAGACCAACGCCGCCGCGCAGAACGGTGTTGCCGGATGAGCCGAGGCCGTAAGCGACGCCGAGGCGCGGCGCGAAGGCTTTACGATAATCGTGCGGAATACCGGAGACAATACCGTTTCCGGCGAGGGCGGGATTACGGCTCTGGTCGCGGCCAGAAGCAATGAAGAGGCCAAAGGTGGTGTCGTAGCGCAGGCCGTAGTTGATGGTCAGATGCGGAGTGAGGCGCCAGGAGTCCTGGGCATAAATTCCCAGGCGCTGGACGTTTTGCGAGAAACTGCCATCGCCGGCGGGACTTGCGAGGCAAGTGACACCCTGCGGCGGGGGCGGAGCACAATTCAGATGGAAATAAAACTGGGAAGGATTGGCGGCGTAGAAACTCGGATCCTGAGGGTAAGAAAGAACCGTTTCGGCGGTAGCGGTGAGGGCGCCGCTAAGAACTGGCTCGTGAATGAAATTGATGCCGAAGCGTGTGCTATGCCGGCCATCGGTATGAGTCACGTCGTAGCGAAATTGATATTTTTCCTGGTTGCGCAAAATGGGAAACGCGGTGATGGGCGTGACGAATTGATTGTCGCCGAAGGTTTCCAGGCCGGAGATGGTGCTGCGGGTTGAAGTGAACGGAAAATCGAGCGCGAATCCGAGATGGGAATTGCGCGCAGCGGTGAGATGCAGGCCGCTGGCGTTGAAAACAAACGAGCCGAGCCAGTAAGGATTAAAGCTGTACTGCTCCCCAGCAACGAGGCTGAAATAATTGCTGTGCGAAGTCGCGCCGGTGGAGGGAAGGGCGGCCTGCTGCACCATGGCGTTGTGCGTGATGTAGCTGTCCGTGGAAGCGCGGAGAAACCAGCGCGATTTATCGGATGGCGCCCAATCCAGACGCACGTTCGAAAGGTAGTCGCGGAACGGGACCGGGACACTGCGCGGGACTGAAATCGAATTAACGCCGGCGCCAGCGAGCGGGTCGTTGAGCAGGCCAGCGGAAGCGAGTTGGGCGAGCGCGTTGAATTCGGTTTGACTTGCGGGGCTGTAAGCAATGCTGGCGTTTTCATGGACGTATTCGAAGGAAGAAAACAGCCACAGTTTATCCTTTACGACGGGACCACCGAGTGTTGCCAGATAATTTTGCCGCGAAAAAGGTTGTTTTGGATCGGGCGCGGGATTGTCAATCGGGAAGCGCGCATTGAGATTTGCTACGCGGCCATAGAAACCCGCGGAGCCGTGCCAGAAGTTCGTACCGCTCTTCGTGGTGATGACGACCGAGGCGGCGGTAGTGCGGCCGGTGTCGGCGTCTTCCTGCGCCGTGCGAATGGCAAATTCCTCGATGGCCTCGGGCGAAAAATTCTGAAGGAAACCGCCGATCCAGTCATCGGTATTGTCTGCGCCGTCCACGGTCAAGTCATTGTTCAAACCGGAGCTTCCGCCGGTGGACACGGCGGTGATGCGAGCTTTGGTGGGATCGGAAGGTTCAAGCGGTTCAGTGCCGGGCGCCAGGTAAGCGATGTTGGCAAAACTGCGGGCGGCAAGAGGAATGTTGTTGAGATCCTGTGAAGTGATAATGGTCTGGTGCACGGCACTGGAAGTATCGATGGGTTGCGTGGTAATCGAGCCTGACCCATCCAGTTCCAGTGTTATGGTCTGCCGAACTGGCTGGGGCTTCAAAGTAACCGCGATTTCCTGCACCGAGCTGACGAAGATCCTCACGGTTGAATTGGCTTCCGCAAATCCGTTGGCCTGGACTTTCACGCGATAGGCGCCGGGCAACAAGTCTTCCAGACGAAATTCTCCACGAGGGTCGCTGGACGCTTCGCGGTGGAAGGAAGATTCGGCCGCCTGAACCACGATCTTTGCCGCGGGCACACGACCGCCGCTGGCGTCCTGAACGACGCCGCGCAGCGCACCGCGAAAATCCTGCGCGGAGGCCAGGAAAGCCCCCGCGCCGTACAGGACAAAATAGAGACAGACTATTGTGTGTACCTGACGAACGAGCCTGCTCATAAAAAGAAGGCCAACACCCGGTTGAAATTTAAGACGCGCTGAAGGCCTCCCGCGTTACAGCGGGCTGGCCAAGAGATAGTGTACTTTGGATAGGGTATGGTTGCGTGCCGGAGTGCGGGTAGTCCTAAGGATCGCCGTTCATTCTCTCATTCCGGCCCATTACTCCAGTGGTCCTCGAATCAATATGACAATGGGTTGTCCACTGCGGGGAAGGAAGGAAATCTCCAAGTCGCCGGAATTCTTGACCTCGCCGCGAAACTCGCCAAACTGATTTGTAACCGTGTTGACAATATATTCGCGGCCATCCGAGAGAATGACTTGCACGTTGCGGCCACCCATTTCCGGATGACTCACGTCCACCAATTGTCCGGCGACAATGAAGCGATTTTGCTCCTGCTGAAATTCGATATGCAGATCGATCTGATAAGGGTCGGCCCGGTAAAGCAACTGTCTAATGGGCATGGCAGACGAGCGTGTTCCGGCCATGGCGGGCTGCGAAACGCTGTCGTAGAGCAACTGAATCGGTACGCCTGTTCCCTGCCGCTTAGCGGCCACGCCGGCCGTTGCGAACGCTGACTTGACCGCCCGAACTATTTCCGAGGCAGGCTGGTAGCCGGCTTCGATCGCCGCCGCATCGGCTAATTTCTGCAATAGTCCTCCTGTTTCCACATAACATTTTCGGTGCGTTCCGTCATGCTCTTGCATCGCCATTTGTGGCCCGTCAGAAGCCACGTATTTCATGAACTCGCTCCATTCCACAGGCGGAAAGTACTCCATCTTCGTTTCCCCCATTCATTTCTTCGTTGTTCTCTCCGCCTTCAGCGGATGGGTGCATTCAATGAGTCCCGTGGAAGAAGGAGTTTGCAGGTGAACAAAAATATAGTTCACCGGAGTCGACCCTAGCGCTTTTTCGGGTGAATACCGTAATAACGCCGAGGAGCCGTGGTTCTCTCTCGATAGTGAAGACGAGAACAAGGGCCCACATTGAAGATACAGCTTTAAAACCGACACATGGGGAACCCCTCTGACGGGTCAGCGGAGATGCGCGTCGAACCAGGCGACGGTGCGGCGGATGCGGTCGCGCTGGTGCTCGGGCTTGACGAACATGTGGCCCTCGTGTTCGTAGACGACGAGCTGGGTTTCGACGCCAAGAGTCTTCAGGGCGTGCCAGAATTCGTAGGATTGCGGCGTGGGGCATTCACCGTCGCTGTCGCCGACGATTACCAAAGTGGGCGTTTTTGCGTTCTTGATAAAGGTGATTGGCGAGCTTTTGGCGTAGACCCCGGGATCGTCGTAGACTGACTTGCCGAAAAACGGGATCATCCACTGGTCGATCTTGTTCTCGCCGTAATAGCTCAGGTAGTTGGCGATGCCCGCTCCGGCCATGGCGGCTTTGAAACGATTGGTTTGGGTGACGCCCCACATAGTCATGAAGCCGCCGTAACTCCAGCCGGTGAGGCCGAGGCGGTCGGGGTCGATGGGGGCGACGCGGAGCGCTTCGTCAACGCCGGCAATGACGTCGCGAAAATCGCCGTAGCCGAAATCGCGGACGTTGGCGCGTGTGAAGGCTTCGCCCTGGCCAAAGCTGCCGCGCGGATTGGGCTGGAAAACAAAATAGCCGGCGCCGACAAGGGCGATGCCAAAATCCCCCACATGAGGCCATTCCGACTGGACGGCGGCGCCTGGGCCGCCGTGAACTTGCACTACCAAGGGATATTTTTTCGATGGATCAAAATCGCGCGGATAGATGAGCCAGCCCTGCACGTTATAGCCGTCGCTTTTCCAGCGGATGCTTTTCGCTTCGCCCCAAGCGGGTTTCACGGCGGAATTGCGATGCGTGACTTGCCGCCAATACCCGATTGGGCCGGCCCAGATTTCCGGCGGGTCGCTCAGGGAGCTGCGGATGATGGCGGACGTTTTTCCGTCCCGCGATAGAGAAAGGTTAGTGCCCCACAAACCGCCAGAAATGTATTCCTGGCCCCGCCACAGAGGATCGACGCGAGCGCTGGCGGGGTCAACGATGGCAACCGCGGCATCGCCTTCGACAGTTTCCCCGAAGGCAATTTTCCCTTCGGACGTCCAAGCGAGCCAGTTTGCGGTGGCTTTCATCTCCGGCGTGACGTTTGTGGCTTCTCCTCCTGTTGCGGGAATTGTGTAGACATCCCCGCCGACGGAGGGTTCGTCGCTCATGAGGCCAGCGATGAAGGCAATTGTCTTACCGTCCGGTGACCACGCGGGATTCGCAATTTGGAGCGGCGGCTTGTAAAGTAACTTCATCTCGCCAAGAGATCCGGCGCCAAGAGTGTAGAGATTGGCGATGTACCAGTTGTCGTCGCCGTTGCCGTTTGCCGCGATGATGGCAAGGCGCGTGCTGTCCGGCGACCAGTCGTATTCGTAGACGTACATGTCCGCGGATGAGATTAGGCGGAATCCGCCGGTAGCAAGGTCAACGAGGGCGAGGCGTTGTTCGAAAAAGGCGTCCTTAATTTCGCCGGTCTCCGGCGTTTCGGCAACGAGCGGTCCGGCGGCGCGCGTGGCGTTTTCGGTGTACAAGACAGCGATGGTTTTGCCATCAGGCGACCATCTGGGCGTGGCGAGGAGACCTTTCACACTCGTGAGTCGTGGGATTGAGCCATTGTCTGATAGGTTTTTAATGTAGAGCTGCAATTGGCCGGGTTTCACGGCGTCGGAAAGAAATGCGAGCTTGGTGCTGTCGGGAGACCACGCGAGCGAACCTTCCGCACGTGGAAGATATTTCATGTTTTCGCGAGTCCCTCCTACGGCCGCGCTGATACGTGCCGGGCCCTCATTTGACTGCAGGCCGGTAAGGTAGATCGCGGTATTGCCATCGGGCGATCCGTCTTTGCCGACAAGCGTCTCGACCCAAGCGAGTTTCTTTCCATCAGGCGAAATTGCGGTTTGCTCGAACCTGTGCGCGGTATAGAGCGCCTCAATGACGCTATCGAGCACTGAGCCAGGTTTCGGCTTCGCCGCTTCCTTCGAGCGGATCTTGACTGTCGGCTTGACGCTCGGTTTCTGTTGGGCGAGAAGATGGCCCGAAATGCAAATCGAAAAAGTGAATGCGAGCCCGACGATCCATTTCGAAAAACGCATGTCCACCGACCTTTCCCCGCACAAGCCCTCAGAAAAGAACGCCGCGCCAAGATAGACCGAGCCGCAGGCCGACGCAAGTCTCCCCCGGGACGAATGCGGGTTGTGATGGGCCGGCTTCCCGCGTAGAATCCGCGCAACTTGCTCTGTGGAGGAAATGATGATCGATCGCCGTCGCTTCTTCTCTTCGTTCGCAGGCCTTGCCGGCGCCGCTAGTGCGCTCGGCTTGGCCCCGAAGTGGCAAGCGCTCCTCGAACAGGAACCGCCAAAATTGCCGGACAGTGCGCTTTACGGTTCGAACGAAGAAACCTATTGGACCGAATGGCGCAAACAGTTCCTGATCCCTGTGGACGAAGTTTATCTCAACAACGGCACGGTGGGATCGTGTCCCATGCCCGTGCTGCGCGCGGTTTTCGACGGTTACAACGATACGGAAAAAATGGCGCAGAGCGACCCGGAAGATTATCCGATCTGGGGGTATGGCGCGTGGAACGAATTTCGCGATCCGCTGGCGCAGTTCGTCGGCTGTACGCGCGATGAACTCGCGCTGGTGCGCAACGCCACGGAAGCCAACAGCTACATCGCCAACGGGCTGGACATGAAGCCGGGCGACGAAGTGCTCATGACTGACCAGGAGCACCCGGGAGGCGAGCAGCCCTGGAATCTGCGAGCGAAGCGCTACGGGATCGTGGTGAGAAAGATTACCCTGCCGAAGCCCGTTCCAAATGCAGCGGCCGTGCTGAATCTTTTCAATGACGCGATCACGCCGCGAACGCGCGTACTGTTCTTCAGCCACATCACTACGGTCACGGGCGTGGTTCTGCCCGCCAAGGAACTCTGCGCACTGGCGCGTTCGAAGGGGATTCTCTCGGCGGTAGATGGTGCGCACGTCGTTGGAATGATGCGGGTGAACCTGCACGAACTGGGCTGCGACATGTACACCTCGAGCCCGCACAAATGGCTGCAAGCGCCGAAGGGCAGCGGGTTTCTTTATGTGCGGGACGAGGTGATCGATCGTTTGTGGAACACCATCGTCACCGCCGGCTGGGATGAACCGAAGCTGCGAGCCGAGCGCTTCCAGCGCATCGGCAGCTCCAACGTGCCCGCGCTCTGGGGCATGCGCGCGGCGGTGCAACTGGCCGATCAGATTGGGATGGAGCGGATCGAAAAACGGCACCGGCAAATGGCGGACTACATCTTGAAAGAAATGGTCCAGCGAGGGGCAGAGTCCTGGACTTCGCCCGATGCAGCGTTGCGTTGCGCGATAGCGTCCGTCAACGTTGCCCCAATTCAAATTGCCGAAATCGAAAACTGGATGTGGAAGACGAAAAAGATTCGCATCCGCGGCGGTGCGCCGTCCAAGATCCGGCTGTCAACGCCCTACTATTTGCTGCGCAAAGACGTGGACCGCTTCCTGGCCGCGTACGACGAATACCGCCGTGAGAAAAAGCTTGCCTAAAGTCCGCCTTCGCGAGACCCCCAAGCGATTGGAGCCCATCATCGTTTCTTGACCCTGTGCGCGAGGGTCGAATACACTACTAAATTCGGAAGCAGCCGCTGAAGAGGCTAGTGGGCGGTTCCGCCGTCGCGGGTGAAAGAGATTGCCCCGCGACCGCGTACTACAAAGGGGGATTGTTTTGCCAAAGCGCACATTTCAACCGCGCAAACGCCGGCGCGCCAAGACGCACGGTTTCCGCGCGCGCATGAAAACCACGGGTGGCCGCAAAGTGCTGGCGGCACGCCGCAAGAAGGGACGCCATCGGCTCACTCCCGAATAATTCGGGGAGCCCATCGCCAACCGCGAGTTCGCATGTGCGCGGGCAACAGTATCCGCGCGAAGCGCGGCTGGTGCGGCGCGGAGAGTTTGATGCGGTCTATCGAGCCGGAAAGCGCCGCTCGAGTTCCCACTTTACAGTTTTCTTCCGCGCCAACGAGCGGCCGCAGAGCCGTTTCGGCTTCAGCATCAAGAAGGCCCTGGGCGGCGCGGTAGTGCGCAATCGGATCCGGCGGCGCTTGCGCGAAGTCGTACGCTGCCACCGGCTGGAGATACCCGCAGGATGGGACATCGTCATACACCCGAAGAGTTCTGTGGCGCGCGCGGAGTTTGCGGCGCTGACCGCGGATTTGTTGTGTCTACTGAAGAGCCCGCCGAACGCGAACAAGTAGAGGTACGACATATCGTGCCCATACGCATGCCGCAGAATTGGCCAGTGAAGGCTGCCCTGCTTGCTCTGCGATTCTACAAGTCTTACTTGTCAGTTTTGTTCGCGGGGAGCTGCCGCTTTGAGCCGACATGTTCGCGTTACGCCTACGAGGCCATTGAACGATTTGGCGTGGCGCGCGGAATTTGGCTCGGATTAAAACGGCTGCTGCGCTGCCATCCGCTCTCGCGCAAATTCGGTTACGACCCGGTTCCGGAGAAATGGGAAGAGATGCCAACAAGTTCAGCCGCACCGAAAGCTCTGAAGACTGAGGCGCACTCATGAGCGCGCCGGGACAAAAGGACAAGTTCACGCCCGAGTTGCGGATTCTCGCCGCCTCGCTTCTCTCCTTCGGCGTAATCATCCTCTGGGCAAAGTACTTTGGGCCTAAGCCACCGCTTCAATCGCCGCAAACGAATCGTCCAGCGGTAAGTGCTCCCGCCACTCCAGGCGCGGCAACCTCACCGGCGGCAAATCCATCACCAGCCCCTGCGGCCACTTCGTCGCCCGCAGCAATTTCGCCCACGCCCGCGGTGAACAGCGCGGTAAGAAGCGATTCGCAAGAGCGCACCATCATGGTCGAAAACAGCCTCTACCGCGTGGAGATCTCGAACCGCGGCGGGGTAGTGAAGAGCTGGCAGTTGAAACACTACAAGGATGATGCGAAGCCGCAGCGCGTCCTCGACGTCGTGCATCCTGACGCCTCGCAGCAAACTGGTGGCTGGCCCTTTTCCGTGGTTCTTGATGATGAGCAGTTGCAGAATGCGGCGAACAGCGGCCTCTATCAAGTCTCATCCCCCGCGGCCGAGCTGCAAGCCCCGGCCGACTTGGAACTCACATGGAGCGATGGCCACCTGGAAGTCACCAAGCATTTCAAGTTTGACCACACCTACGTGGTCCGCGTGGAAACTTCCGTCAAGCTCAACGGCAAGCCCATCACTGCGGGGCTCGGCTGGCTCGGCGGCTTCGGTGATTTGACGGTAACCAATCCCGCTCCCGTGGAAACGGTCCAGACCTACTACAGCGAGGCTGGCAAAGTCTCGACGTTCTTTCATAAAAAGCTGGACGGCCTGGATAAGTGGGGCCCGGGCCTCTGGCAAGGTGGAAAAGATTTTGTTGGCATCGAGGACCGTTACTTCACGGCGGCGTTTCTTCCCCCCAACGGCGCCGCGCCGGGCACGCTCGAGACGCGCTATTGGAAAGCCTCGCGAACCGTCAAGGCACCAGATGGCCAAGATACGCTCGAACCCGTACCGCAAGTGGCCACGTCCGCTCAGCCGCTGGCTTTGCGCGTGTTTGTCGGTCCGAAAGATTACGACGACTTGAAGAAGATGAATCCGCCGCTGCACGCGCTGATCAATTTCGGCTGGCTGGAATTCATAGCCGAGCCGCTCTTTCACGGGCTGAAGTGGCTGCACAGCTACGTTCCCAATTGGGGATGGGCCATCGTGGTCCTCACGCTGGTTATCAACATGCTCCTCTTTCCGCTGCGCATTTCCAGCTACAAGACCACGTTGAAAATGCAGCGTGTGGCGCCGGAAATCAAAGCCATCCAGGAGAAATACAAGAAGTACTCGATGCGGGATCCGCGCAAGGCCGAGATGAACAAGGAAGTGATGGCCATCTACAGCCGCGAGGGCATCAACCCGGTGGGCGGCTGCTTTCAGATGTTCTTGCAAATGCCGGTATGGTTCGGCTTGAACACCGCGCTGCGCTACGCCATCGAGATGCGGCACGCCACCTGGCTGTGGGTGCTGGACCTTTCCTCGAAAGATCCCTATTACATCCTGCCGGTGCTCATGGGCCTATCCATGTATCTCGTTTCAAAAATGACGCCTATGACGGCGACGGACCCGCAGCAGCAAGCGATGATGAAGATCATGCCCATCACCATGGCGGGCATCTTCATGATTTCGCCGATTTCCAGCGGCCTGGCAGTGTATATTCTCACCAGCAGCGTGGTCGGTATCGGGCAGCAGTGGTACCTGAATCACAAACACCCTGTGCCTGCGTCGGCGAAGCTCGCGCGTGGGAAGAAGTCTTAACAAGAAATTTTAGAGAAACGACGCGGCTGGCATCATTCGAACCACCAAATGGCTCAAGAACTCATTCGCGACGGGAAGCTAGACCGCCAAGCGGCCGCCGAAGCGTTGCGCCAATTCTTGGAAAATATGGTGCGCGTTTCCCGGCTAGAGTTGAATGTGAATGTGCGGCCGGTTCCGGCGGAAGGCGCAGGCTCGGAAGGCGACGTCGAAGTGCTGGCCGATCTGGACGGCAAAGACAAGGAGCTTCTCCTCGAGCATGGCGCGGAAGTTTTGAAAGCCTTCGAACACCTCGCCTTCCGCGCGCTGCGGCTGGATCCTTCCTTTCATGAAAAAGTTCACATTGATTCTGGCGGCTACCGCGCGCTGCGTTTTGAAGAGTTGCGCATGACCGCGCGTGTTGCCGCCGAACGCGTACAGAGTTCCCGTCAGCCGTTCCGCCTGAATCCCATGTCCTCGCGCGAACGCCGCATCGTGCACATGGCGTTGAAAGACATGACCGGAGTGCGCACCGAAAGCGCCGGGGTGGGCGAAGAACGTCAGGTCGTCATCCATCCGACGGACAACAAACCTTCCCGGTAGTTCCCGTTTGCGACAAAATGAACGACGATCACGAAGGTCTGCTCTACTGCTTGACCCAACCCTGCGAGAGCACTTTTCCGTCCGGCCCAAAGCTCACACGATAGGTGAAGGGCGCCGGGCGGTCGCGCCGCGTTTGCACAAAACGGATGTCGGAGATTTCCACGATGGCTGCGTCGCCTTCTTTGTGAAAGCGCGTCACCGGAAATCGCGAAAACCGCAAGACCTTCTGCACTTCAGGCAGGCCTTTGGCAACCTCGATGTACGAATTCGGTGGCGCGTCGGGGTAATAGTGGTGCTCGAGCGCCAGCAAATCGCCATCGTTTGCGGGCTTGTCGGCAAGGTCCATGCGCAGCTCATAGATCCCGCGATCGATTCGAACCAGTCCGTCCCAATGCCAGAGCGAAGGCGGAAGCGGTAACGCTCCGATCGATTCGACCTGCAAGCTTTCTAGTTCCGCGAACTTCTGAATGCGCGAGAAAGCAATGTGGTGTGCGTACAAAGTACAAGCGACGTACAGCAGCGCCGCAGCAAAACCGACGCGATTCCAATTGTCGTGTTTGATCTTCACGCCCCACCCGAGAAGTGCCGGCAAGAGGAAGACCGCGGCAAAGACGACTATGGCACCCAGGACGACGCGACCGGAAATCGGCGCGCCCGCAATTTCGCCGATTTTGGCAATGAGAAATGGTGCCGGCAGAAGCATCAGCCACATTCCAACGGCGCGGCCTTTCACTTTTTCAGGATTGGCATACACCCAGGCGAGCAATTGCGGCACCAGGAAAATCGCGGTCAATGTGAAATCCACAATAAAGATAAGGTCCCAGGCAGGCCGCGACCATTCGAGCGGTGACCAAATCATGGTACCAAAGGACGTCACCAGGTCGAGCAGTATGTGGCTCAGGATGCCCACCACGTAGATCACGCTCAACGCCGCAAAGGAGGGCGCTTCCCATTTTCGCCAGCTTGCAACCGCGCGCGTAATCCCCGCGAGCAACAGCGCCCACATCGGCAGCAGGACCAGCGAATGCGTGATGCTGCGGTGCCAGGTAACAATGAGCAGCTTATCGCTGGAGAACAAATCCCGAAGCACATCGGAGTCCGGAAAAATGGCGCCCAGCATCAGCGACCACGTGATGACGCGCCCGCGATTCATCGGGTGCGACGCAAACATATCCTCGCCGCGAAATACGGCTTTTCCTATTAGCGCCCCCGCAATTCCGTGTGTGATGGTGTCCATGTAGGGAGTTCACTGTTGAAACTAAGGGTATAGCTATCGGCGAGCAGATTGAATGGATTTCCCGCCGCTAAGGTACCGCATTGGGAGCCAATTCGTCGCGTGGATCCTGCAAGAAGATCCTGCAACGTGATCGGGGGCTTCGCAGTATGCTCGTACTCGCGCAGCGAAACATCCGTGCACAATTTCCGTCGGTATCCGCGACAAAGGAAAAGCTGTGGCCTTGCAGAGAGTGCTGAATTCGGGGAAACGCTTCGATGAAATTCCTGGGATGGCTAAAAGCGAAATCCGTTTCATTTCCATCCTTGAACACAATCAGGTAGGAGCTTTCGACGCCGCTGCGTTTGGCCCAACAACTTGTCTTAATGGATGAAATATCTTTCCAATCATAACGATGGAGTGCCGGACTGAAAAGGGAACGAACAAAAATTCCGTTGTCGGTCAGTACGATATTGGCCACGATTCCCGCGGCGCATAGCGGCAGGCAAAAAGGTAGGAGCAAGACGAAGCCCTTGAGGAGACTTTTTTGCGCTATACCGAAACTGGTTCCTGGATGCCCTTCAGCCTCTCCATCCAACGCCCGCCGCGCGGGCGGAATGCAATAAACCAATTGGTTGCCAACGGCAAAGCTCAGTGCCAGGACAAGGAAGCCGGCGGGAATGTAACGTAAAATTCCACCGAGCGTGCTGAACGTCCGGAAATATGTATCCCGTGGAAACAGTTGGTTTACGACCCAGTCGGCAAACGCCAAATACGCCCAATAAATGGCTGCGAATGCTCCCAAACAGATAGGTATGAGAAGCAAGTTCCACGGGCTCCGCCGGCGTCGAGCCCGTTCTCTTGCGCTATTGAAGTAGCTGGACCTTCCGGACGTTTCCATCGTCGGAGTATCCTTCATTTTTGTAAGCGCCACTCGGAAAAAGTGCCTGCGCGGGGCGAATGCTTAACTCGTGCTGAGATTTCATTTCGAGCTGCATTTGCCTAACGAACAGACAACAGAGGAGAGCGCTTTTCGACGACTTCGCCGATGCGTCGGGAGGCGACGCCACAACAAACGAGCGCAGAGACGACAGCCTCGGCGGATTTGGGTGAGACGGCGATCAACAAGCCGCCCGAAGTTTGCGGGTCGAAAAGCAGATCGCGGTATTCCTGCGGAATGCTTTCGGCGAAACCCACGCAATCGTCAATAAAATCACGGTTATTTTTCAGGCCGCCGGGGAGAAAGCCTTCGAGCGCGGCTTCAAGCGCCCCGGGAAGATAGCCGATGGCCGAATGATCGATCTCAAAGGAGACGGCCTCGATTCCTCGCCGGGAATCACCCAGCGCCATTTCTCGCGCGTGGCCCAGCAAGCCGAACCCGGTAATGTCAGTCACCGCGTGAATCGCTGCCGCCGCTCCTGCTTTACCCTGTATTTCTCGGAGCGCTTCGGACGACGCGCGATTCAATTCTGCCATCGAGGCAGTGGCCGCCTGCACGGAGGCGGGCGCCGCGCGGTCCTTCTTCAGCGCCGTCGAGAGCACGCCAGTTCCAAGAGCTTTGGTCATCAGCAAAACGTCGCCCGCGCGCGCCCCGACATTTCGCCAAACCCGCTGCGGATGAATCATGCCCGTCACCGCGTACCCAAATTGAATATCGTCGTTACGAATCGAATGGCCGCCGATGACGGTGCACTGCGCTTCCGCCATTTTCGAAAGGCCCCCGCGAAGAATCTGTTCGAGAATTTCCGGATCACCCTTGTCGGGAAATCCCACAATGGAAAGCGCGGAAACCGGCTTGCCACCCATCGCGTAAACGTCGCTCAATGCATTCGCCGCCGCAATTTGCCCAAACGTGTAAGGGTCATCCACGATCGGCGTGAAAAAATCGACCGTCTGCACCATCGCCATCTCGGGGCTGAGCAGATACACCCCGGCGTCGTCGTTGGTGTCAAAACCAACGAGCACGTTCGGATCAGTTGGCCGCGGCAAACGGCGCAAAACGGAATCCAGCAACCCTGGACTCAGCTTCGCCGCTCAACCCGCTGCCTTGACCATGGCCGTCAATTTCACGGTTGGGGTCAAGCCGCACCTCGCTGTAATGCCCTTCGATTATAACGATGTGCCGCGATTCGTGCTTGCGCACAACGGGACTTTGGTCACTTGCGCGAGGGACGCCGAAAGTGTTCTGATTCGCGGATGTCGTGGGACATCTGGCTCATCTTTTTGGTGCTCGGCGTGATCCTGCCGTGGCGCGGACGCGTGCGTGTGAAGAAATTGCTGGCCATGCCGCATGTCAGCACGACAGAGCGGCTCACGCTTTACGCTTCGACTATAGCCTTCCAATGGTTCGCCGTCGCGCTAGTGGCCTGGCGCGCCTGGGCGCACGGATTCAGGGCCTCCCAGCTTGGTTTGATATTCCCGGATAGAACCCGCCTTCTTGTTGCTTCGATTGTCGGCGCCGCAACGATTGCGGCACTTCAGTGGCTGAACCTGCGGCGCGTGGGGAGAATCCCCGTCGAAGCTCGGGGCCCTCTTCAGGCCCTTGCCGAACGGATCTTGCCGCAATCCACCGTTGAGATGCTTCCTTATATGGCGCTTGCGATTACTGCGGGGCTCTGTGAGGAGTTCCTCTATCGCGGATTCGCCATGGCCGTCCTTCTGCATGTAGGATTACAAGCATGGGCCGTCATCTTGCTGACTTCTGTCCTTTTCGGGTTGGCGCACAGTTATCAGGGACGTGGCGGCATTGTAATGACGCTGCTGATCGGCCTGGTTCTGGGGACCAGCCGGATCGCGTACGATAGCTTGGTGCCGGCCATTTTCTGGCATAGCGCCGTGGATGTAATCGCCGGAACGGCAGGGCCAAGATACCTAAAACCACAAGGGGCTGTTAGCCAGGAAAAAGAGAAACAGGCGAGCCAGACCGAATAGTTACTATTATGACAACATCGACACCAGCCCCTCCCTCAACCGCGGTAATCCGTCGTGCGCTCGGAGAATTTGACATCCCTGCCTACGATGATCAAGTGCTTCAAATTCAACAATATATAGAGCTTTTGTTGCTATGGAATACGAAGGTGAATTTGACTGCTATTCGCGACCCGCTGGAAATACTATATCGTCATTTTTGCGAAAGCATGTACGCGGCCGGGGCCTTGGCTCTCGAAACCGGTCGGCTCGCCGACGTTGGCTCCGGAGGCGGATTTCCGGGTCTCCCGCTGAAGATTATCCGCCCCGGCTTGCACGTTTTTTTGGTCGAATCCAACCTCAAAAAGGCCACCTTTCTCGCGGAAGTCATTCGAGAATTGAGACTTACAGACGCGCAGGTATTGGTGCGGCGTTATGAGGAGCTTGGCGAGGAGGTCGCTCCACTGGATTTCGCATGCTCCCGGGCGCTTGGCGAATTCCCCTCTTTTCTCAAATGGGCGAACTCGGAACAGATAGCAGCTAAACAAGTTATTCTCTGGGTCGGCGCTCGCGACCTCCCAGAAATCGAAACCATCCCCACTTGGGAGTGGCGCGAGCCCATCCAAGTGCCGCACTCCCTCCGACGATTCCTCCTCGTGGGCGTGAGGAGAGCTCCGGGCGTTCCCGCCTCGACGCAAAAATGAATAGGCTTCTTTGCCTCTTCAGGGATTTTGCAGGCGGAATAGCTGGTTAGGCAATGCCCGGTGGATTGATGTTCCACGTGGAACTTACAGGGAGAATAGGCAAATGTTCCAGGTTTTGTTCCACGTGGAACATCGCGCGCCCCGACCTAACTCTCCCTGGAAATGACCTCGCCGCAAATTGGTCTGCGTTGCAAACCAAATCTCATGACCAGGGGGCAATGACGAATCGCTAGAGCGTTGTTCCACGTGGAACATTCCACCTCCCCATCCAAAGATGCAATTTCCACCGCCCAGAACATGTTCCACGTGAAACATCTTGCTTCCCTAGAATGTTTTTGTTAGATTTTCGCTCGCGAGGGAACGTTTGGCCCGGATCATTGCGGTAGCAAACCAAAAGGGTGGAGTAGGCAAGACCACGACGGCGGTGAACCTGGCCGCCTGCCTCGGTGCCGCTGAACAATCGACTCTCCTCATCGACTGCGATTCCCAAGCCAATTCCACTGCCGCCATCGGCTTCGCCAAGGATCCTTCTCGCCGATCCCTCTACCACACTCTGATTTTGGGCGAACCTCTCGATAAGATACTACAAAAGTCGCAAGTGGATAAACTAGATGTCGTCCCTGCCGACAAGAACCTCGCCGGTGCGGCGGTTGAGCTGGTGAATGCAGAAACCCGCGAATATAAGCTGCAAGCGGCCCTCAAGCCCATCCAGGACAAATATCGCTTTATCATTCTGGACTGCCCCCCAGCCTTGGATTTGTTGACTCTGAATGGCCTAGTGGCGGCGAACTCCGTTCTGGTTCCCATCCAATGTGAATACCTGGCGCTGGAAGGCGTCTCCGAATTGCTCGATACGCTGATGCGCATCCGCCGCACCTTGAATCCCAGCCTCGAAATCGAAGGCATCCTGCTTACCATGTTTGATGACAGGACGACACTTTCCCGCCAGGTCGCCACGGATTTGCGCAGTTTCTTTGGAACACAAGTCTTCCAAAGCGTGATTCCGCGCAATGTGCGCCTGGCAGAAGCACCAAGTTTCGGTAAACCAATCATTTTTTACGACATTCACAGCAAGGGCGCAGAAGGCTACACGCAGCTCGCCCAGGAGGTTATTGCCAATGCCGAGAAACGCGCTGGGACGGGGGCTCGGAGCGCTCATTCGGGAGCCTGAGCCCAAGACTTCGCCCGAACCCGCACCTATACAGCCTCACGCCACAACCGCCAGCGGCGCAGCGGTCGCGCCGACTCGCGAAACTATGCATCCAGGCCCGCAACAAGTTGACATCGACTTGATTGAGCCCAGCCCTTACCAGCCGCGCACGCGCTTCCGCGAAGACGCTCTTGACGAGCTGGCGCGCTCGATTCAATCCAGTGGCATCATCCAGCCCTTGGTCGTTCGTCCTGTCGGCTCGCGCTTTCAATTGATTGCCGGCGAGCGTCGCTGGCGTGCTGCACAGCGCGCCGGCTTAACCAAAGTTTCCGTCATCGTCAAGCAAGTTCCCGATGAAATCGCGCTGGAAATGACGCTGGTGGAAAACATCCAGCGTGAAGATCTCAATGCCATTGAGGCCGCGCGCGCGTTCGAACGCTTGATGGACGAAGCCCAGTTAACCCAGGAAGCCGTTGCCGAGCGCACCGGCAAAGATCGAGCGACAGTAGCAAACGCCATTCGCCTTCTGAAGCTAGAGCCAAAGATTCAAGATTGGATTGAAGAAGGAAAACTGACAGCCGGACACGGCCGCGCCCTGCTCGCAGTGCCGGATTCACAGTTGCGCATGCGCTATGCGCAAAGAGCGGCACGCGGCGGGTTGACCGTCCGGCAGGTCGAACGCTTGGCGTCGCGGCGTTCGCGCGGCGCGCATGCGCCAGCGGAAATTCATCTTGACGCCAATATCCGCTCGGCGCTGGATGAATTGCAACGGCACCTCGGCACCAAGGTGCTCCTCCACCAAAAAACGAAAATACGCCCTGGCCAACTGGTGCTTGAATATTATGACGACGCCCAGCTCATGAGCCTTTACGATCGTTTGATGAAATAGCTCCGCAGCGTCCGCAGGAAAATCCTGCCCATTCGTTCAGTCGCTTCATTGGACAACGCGCTTGGTGACTTCCGTTGACTTGGCTGTGCCCACAGCTAAAGTAGAAGTCTCTATTGGGGGGATTTGCTATGGCTTGGAAGTGGTCCGGCGCCGCAAAAAGCAGCGCAAGCGAAGAGTGGACAGGCTTCATCGATCAGGGCGTAACCCTCGAAGGCACGCTGACAGTCACTGGCACGTTCCGCATCGACGGGAACGTGAAGGGAAACATCATCTCCGAGCAAACCGTGATCCTGGGAGAACGCGCAAAAGTCGAAGGTCAAATCGAGGGCAATCGCGTTGTGATTTCCGGGCGCTTCGACGGCGTGATCTTCGCGAAGGGCCGTGTGGAAATTGAAGCCAAGGGCGTGGTGACGGGAGAAGTTCATTCTCCGTGCATGGTCATCGATCCAGGCGGAATCTTTGATGGCCGCTGCCACATGCTGGGTTCTTCGGAAACCGCTTCAACGGTGACCATCCCCATCCGTGCCGTCGGCAACGGTTAATCTAGTCATTATTATCACACAGTTATTTAAATGTCCTGATACTCAACGCGCGCGGCGTTCGGCCTCATCGTGTGCCCGCCTGCCTGAGTTGACACGTTCAGGAGGGGCGTCTATCGTTCGAAAGCGTCGTTCACAAAGGATTCGGCCTATGAAGATTCTCGTGCTCGGTGCCGGCGGACGCGAACACGCCCTGGTGTGGAAGCTGAGACAAAGCCCGCGCGTAGAAAAAATCTGGTGCGCCCCCGGAAATGGCGGGATCGCGGCGGAAGCGGAGTGCGTAGCCGGCGACGCGACCGACACCGCTGGCATGGTCGCGTTCGCCGAAAAAGTTCATCCCGATCTGACCGTTGTCGGTCCGGAACTCCCCTTGGTCAACGGACTGGCGGATGCGTTCCGGCGGCGGAATTGGCCCATTGTGGGGCCTTCGCAACAAGCGGCGCAGCTCGAAGGAAGCAAAGTTTTCTCAAAAGAGTTTCTGGCCCGGCACGGCATTCCCACCGCAAAAATGTACGGCGCGTATGACTCGCCCGCGAATATCTATCGCGCGCTGAAATCGGCGCCTTTCCCGCTGGTGATTAAAGCAGATGGATTGTGCGCCGGCAAGGGCGTTTTCCTGGCGCCAGACTTCGCCGCCGCTAAAGATTTTGTCGAACGCGTGATGGAGAAAAACGAACTGGGGCCAGGCGGGAAGCGGATCCTCCTGGAAGAAACTCTGGAAGGCGAGGAGCTGTCGTTCATCATTCTCACCGACGGAAAGCATTACGCGCCGCTTGTTCCAACACGCGACCACAAGCGCGTCTTCGATGGAAACCAAGGCCCAAACACCGGAGGCATGGGAGCCTACTCTACCGATGAACTCTTGCCCGATGATCTTCGGGAAACCATTCGAAAGACGATTGTCGAGCCCACGCTACATGGCCTGCCAGCAGACGGGATTCCTTATCAGGGGTTCCTCTACATCGGACTGATGCTCACGAAATCCGGGCCCCAAGTTCTGGAGTTCAATTGCCGCCTCGGCGACCCTGAGGCCCAGGCCATTCTGGCACGGTCGGATTTTGACTTGGCCGAAATCCTCAGCGACGTTTCCGCGGGACGGTTGGAGCCGTCAAACTTGCGTTGGAAACCGGGCGCCAGTGCCTGCGTCGTGCTGACGTCCGGCGGGTATCCAGGGAAGTTCGAGAATGGCAAGAGGATCGACGGCCTAACCGCTGCGGAACAGATTACCGGTGTTAAAATACTGCATGCTGGAACCAGACTCGAAGGAGATGCCTTGCTCACCAATGGCGGTCGCGTGCTCGGCGTCACAGCAGCAGCAGCGAGCATCGAGGCCGCTCTGGCTTCCACCTATGAAGCCGCCTCCAGAATCCACTTCGAAGGCATGCACTACAGAAAGGACATCGGAGCTCATGCCACTCGGTTCAAGGCTGCGGGAGATTAGAGTCCATGCCGCGAGTGCAAAATCTTTTCCGCGCCCCGAAGAAGCGCCTCCCAATGGAAGAACTCTCCGAAGTCCGCGCCCTGAATGACAGCGGCTTCAAAGGTTGCGCCCATGCGCGACGCGGCAGCAAGCGCCAAGTCTTGCTGGTAGACCGCGAGACTCTGGAAGCCATGGATATTCAGCCCGGAATTCTCCGCGAGAACATCACCACCGACGGCCTGAACGTCAACAGCCTTCCGATTGGCCAACTGCTCCGCGCCGGCGAAGCACGCCTGGAAGTCACCGCGGTTTGCACCCCCTGCGATCAGATGGAAGCCATTCGCCCCGGCCTCCGCAAAGAACTGTGGGGCCGCCGCGGCATGCTCTGCCGCGTCCTGGACGGCGGAGTCATCCGCCGCGGTGATTCCATCGAAAAACTTTTGTAAGATTTAGTCAGTAGGTCAGTTTCCCGTTAGCCGACCACGCCGAAGTTGGCTACTGCGGAAAACTCATGCGTTGCAGAATGGCCTGAAAGCGCGGCTCGGAGCGCAGGGGATCGAGCCTGGGATCATCCTTGGCCCAAACCATGCAGATCGAATGCGCCTGGTAGGCATTTTCCAGCTCGCGCAGCGCTTGCTCCTTATCGCCCAGAGCCAGGTAAGTTGTGCCCAGTTCATAGGGACAGACCCAGCGCTGTTTCCCGAGTTGCAGCAGTCTTTGCAGTGACGCTTCCGCTTCCGCCCGCTGACCCGCGGCAGCAATTGCAGTCGTAGCGGTTGCTACATCCAGCGGGTTAGCTTCCGAGAGGCGCACCAGCCGCGCCTCCTTCAGCGCCTCTGGCAATCGCCGGCTCTGCGCTAAGGCTATCGCCAGGTACGTGCGGCAGGTGTAGCATTTCGCATCGAGCTCCAGTGCCTTGTGTTCAACCTCGATGGCGCGGTCGTAGTCGCGCCCCAGGAAAAAATACATTCCGTTGTTAGCTTGAATCAGCAGCGAAAGCGGATCAAGCGCCCGCGCCCGCTCACTCGTGGCAAAAGCCTCGGCATGGCGCCCGAGAGCTGAAAAGTAGTTTGCGTAGTGGTCTTGAGCGAGCGCGTTGCCAGGATTGAGTTCGATGGCACGTTGCAAGTGCTGTTGCGCCGCCGGCCAATCCCACCGGTAGATCAATTCCACATAGCCTAATGCGTCATGCGCTTCGGACAGCCCGTCATCCAGCTCGAGCGCCTTGCGCGCCGCTTCCTCCGCCTTGGGCATGACTTCATGCGGTGCCAGGTAGTAGTCCGCTTGCGCCAAATAGGAAAGCGCCAGGCCGCTATAAGCCAGCGCGAATTGCGGGTCTTTCCCCAGCGCCGACCTGAAATTCGCGATGCTATCCTCAAGGTCCGCCTGCGATGTCGCGGCATTCAAGTCGTGTCGGCCGCGCAAGTAGGCTTCATACGCCTGCGGATTGACGGCACGAGGCTGCTCCCCGGGCAGCAGGTTAGCGCGGATCTGGCGGGCCACACCCCCAGCGACCTCCTTTTGCAGTGCCAGAATGTCCCGCACATCGCGTTCATAGCTCTGTGCCCAGACGTGCTGATCTGTAGAGCAGTCCACTAACTGTGCCGAGATGCGCACCTGCTCTCCCGACCGGAACACCGTGCCTTCAACAATCCCATCGACGTGCAATTCGCGGCCGATCTCAGGAACGGACTTCCGTTTACCCTTGTATTGCATTGAAGTGGTGCGCGAGATGACCCGCAGTCCGCCTATCTGCGCCAACTGCGTGATCAGCTCATCGGTCATCCCATCAACAAAATACTCCTGGGAAGGGTCGCCGCTGAGATTTTCGAGCGGCAACACGGCGATGGATTGGATGCGCCTTGCAGCGCTTACTCTTAGAAGTCGTTGTCGCACGCCTCCGGTATTCAGGCTGACGAGCAGCACGAGCAATGCCGCAGCGCCCGCGCCGGCGACAATCCAGGGCCTTGCCCGTCGGCTTGATTTTGAAGTAGAAGAATCCTCGACTTGGGGTTTTGAGTCTTGAGGCGAGGGCGGAGCGATGCTCTCCACTGCGGCGATGAACCGGTAGCCTCGACGCGGCAAGGTTTCGAGGAATCGTGGGCTCTCAGCCGAGTCGCCCAGAGCCTCACGAAGGCGGTTGATGGCGTTATTCAGCCCGTGATCGAAGTCCACGAAAGTGTCGCCGGGCCACAGTGTCTGGCGCAACTCCTCGCGTGTCACCACCTCGCCTGGGCGCTCGAGCAACATTCCCAAGATTTGGGACGGCTGGGTCTGCAGCCGAATCCTCACGCCGTGTTTGCGCAGCTCACCAGCGCGCAAATCCATCTCAAACGACCCGAAGCGTGCTTTTACCTGAGATGCCCTTGGGGAATTCACGATGAGCTCCCCGCATTGAATTGGCCAGAGTGTACCACATCGACAGAGCCATAGAAGCGTCGTAGCTCGGGAGACCGGGCCCGGCGGCCTTTGGATTCAAGTACTTACACCGGGAGATTTATTTGGCAGACGCGTGGTACGAGCGGGATTGACCTGCTGGGGCCTCTAAGCGATAGTCGCCTGCCCGCGCGATTCAGACTCAGGAGGAAAAGCCATGAAATGGAGGCTCGGTTACCTGCTGTTGATCCTTCTAGCCTTCAGTGTCCCCCTTAAGGCGCAAATCGAACCAATACCTACTCTCAAAGTTCAACCAATTCCGCTTCCTGGCGGAGACATATTCACAACGCCAACACCACCTTACGGCCTTTTCAACCAGTTCGTTCCGGGTCCTCCCAATCAAAATCCGCCGTTTGACCCAATGAATGCAGACCCACAAGGCATCACCAATTTTCGTGGCGTCACGGCCATGGGGTATACCAGCGGCTTCACGTCCGACCAGAAGTTCGCCGTTGTCACTGACATCCGCGTATACCAAGGGGACTATATCGGAGGGGAGATCGCGGACCCCAACTCCGCGGGAGCAACCAGATCAGCACGTGCGCACGGCACGTTCGTCGAGATATGACTCGACCTCTGGACATATGATCCCAGTTCGGGGTCTCTCATTCAACAAGTTCATGACTTCAATCCGTGGACGTCGCCAAACGGCCTTTTCTGGATTGTCAAAGTTCCAGACAGCGCCGTACAGATCAGCTCCGATGGCAATACGCTGACCATTCACCTGGAAAATGTGCCGGTAGTCGATGCGTTCACTTTCCCTCCCCCTGTTCCCGCCAGCAACGCTCCGGACGAGGTCAATATTTCGCCATATCAACTGATGCGAGCGAGGACTTCCTTTGACATCACCTACACCAAGACGCCGGGCACCGCACGCCGGATTCGTCCTTCAACGGACGACCCGCTCAGCCCGCTGAATTGGGCCGGTAAGATGTGGAATGCTACCAATTCTGGATCGTTCTCCGTAGCTTACGACGACGGAACGTTTTCAGCCTCGGGTACCTTCGGTTCCTCGGGCAATTTCGGTGAGATGGGCACGGAACGCAACGGCTTCTTCGTCCATCACGAGGAACAAGACGACAACGACGACGTAGAAGCAGGAGCACAACCCTCGTCGCTACCGCTTCAGCCAGCCCCAATGAGCCAATCAGCAGCAACCGCCAATACAGACAAGCCGGCCAAGTTTGCCCTTCTCAAAGGGCGAGTCCCAGTAAAGGTCAGTTATTAGGGTACTTCATCGGTTTTTGTTGTCTAACTCAATGCACCTTTCTCGGGAACCCAGGGCGCCCGTCGCGACAGGCGCCCTGTCCCTTTGCGGCGTGCAACATCGCAAGCGGATTATCTATACGTCGGGACAGAATTGAACATGGGGAACCGTGATCGAGATTCATATGGGGCCCGATATTGACGAGCGCTGCTTCTGGAGCTAACATCCGGCGCCAGACAGTATCCGTGTTAACGCAATCGATCTCCCATTACCGAGTGCTGGAGAAGTTGGGCAGCGGAGGTATGGGTGTAGTCTACAAGGCCGAGGACACCAAACTCGGCCGCATGGTCGCCCTCAAGTTCCTGCCCGATGACTACGTTCTGGATAGCACCGCGCTGGAGAGGTTCCGTCGAGAGGCCCGTTCCGCGTCGGCTTTGAACCACCCCAATATTTGCACGATCTACGAAGTTGACGAGGCGGATGGAAAGCCATTCATCGCCATGGAACTCCTGCAGGGCGTGAGTTTGACCCGCCGCATCGGAGGCAGACCACTGCCCATCAGGGAATTACTCGAGTTTGGAATCCAGCTAGCTGATGCACTGGACGCGGCGCATTCCATGGGAGTGTTGCACCGCGATCTTAAACCCGGGAACATCTTCGTAACGCAGCGCAGCCAGGCGAAATTGTTGGATTTCGGCCTAGCAAAAGTGCTTGCAACCAGCAGCAACCTTCCAACTTTGACTCAAGGCATAGCCGGACCGGCCTCCCTGACCACACCGGGCGTAGCTCTGGGCACCATTGCCTACATGTCTCCCGAACAGGCGCGCGGAGAGGAATTGGACACGCGTTCAGACTTGTTCTCGCTAGGGGTTGTGCTCTACGAAATGGCCACTGGCGAGCAGGCGTTCGCGGGAACAACCCAGGCCATGGTGTTCGATGGCATCCTGCACAAGGATCCCGACCCTCCGTCGCGCAGCGATCCGGGCATCCCTACGGAGGTGGATCGCATCATCCGCAAAGTCATAGAGAAAAAATGTGAAGACCGGTACGCGTCGGCGCGGGACCTACGGGAGGATCTGAGGCGGCTGCAATTACAAATCAGTTCCGGCGCTAGGGTGATGGTCCCAATTTCGCAGCTTGTCCGCCGCCCCAGGGTGAGCGGGGCTCTTTTGTTCTTGTTCCTGGCGAGCGTGCTTGGGGCGGCATGGTGGTATCGCCAGGACGCACCGAAACGGTGGGCGAAAGGGCAAGCCATTCCTCAAATAAGGCAACTCATGGAAAGGGGCCAGTATTTTGCAGCATTCCGGCTGGCCCGACGCGCGGAGCGGTACGTACCCGATGATCCGACCATCAACCGTTTGCGGCTCAATTATTCTGCGCCGGCCAGCGTGGAAACTGAGCCACCTGGCGCGGACGTATACGTGAAGGGGTACTCGGATGTGAAGGGAGACTGGGAATACCTTGGCAAGTCTCCCCTCCGGGTCAATCTTCCCGAGGCGAATTACCGCTGGAAGGTGGAGAAGAATGGATTCGACACCATCGAGAGTGCCGCAGAAGGACAGTTCACGTTCAGGCTGCAAGCGAAAGGCAGCGCACCAACAAATATGCTGCTAGTTCCGAGCGGTACTTCGCAACTCGGACAGGGCCCCGCGCTTGAAGTGCCTGCATTTCTCATTGGAAAGTTTGAAGTTACCAATCGCGAGTTTGAGAAATTCGTGCAGGCTGGCGGTTATCAGAAAAAAGAGTACTGGACAGAGAAGTTCGTGGCCGACGGACGTGAACTGTCGTGGCTAGAAGCGATGTCCCACTTCAGCGACGCGACAGGAAGACCCGGACCAGCCACCTGGGAACTGGGCGAATATCCGAAGGGACAAGAAGATTATCCGGTCAGCGGTGTTAGTTGGTATGAAGCGGCCGCCTATGCCAACTTCGCCGGCAAACGGTTGCCCACCGTCTATGAATGGAGACTCGCCGCGAGCAATAGTCTGTTCTCCGAAATTCTTAATGTGAGTAATTTTGGTACCAAGGGACCGGCGAGGGTCGGCAGTTACGCGGGGCTGGGGCCGTACGGCACGTATGACATGGCGGGGAATGTGAAGGAATGGTGCTGGAACGCGAGCGGCACAAACCGCTACATCCTCGGTGGGGCCTGGAATGACGCAGTGTATATGTTCGCGGATGACGATGCCCACCGTCCACTCGATCGTCTGCCTACGTATGGCTTCCGCCTGGTGCAATCAGAGAAGCCCACATCCTTTCAGCTGGCTCTCTTGGAGCCCATTCCGAATACCCTAGTTCGAGATTACAGGAAGGAGAAGCCGGTCTCAGACGACATTTTTGAGGTGTACAAGGGTATCTACGAGTATGATCGCAAGCCGCTCAACGCCAAAGTTGAACAAACGGAAGATTCGAGCGAGGGTTGGCGCAAGGAGACCATCACCTTTGACGCAGCGTACGGACAGGAGCGGGTAACAGCCCTCTTGTTTCTGCCTGCGAATGCCGTCAAGCCTTATCAGACTGTCGTGTTCTTTGCTCACGGTGGCATGTTTCTTCCCGGTTCGAGCCGCAATCCGGAATTGACTTTTCTGGACTTCATCATCAAGAGCGGACGCGCGTTGATGTTTCCCATCTACAAAGGGATATATGAACGTTTTGTTCCGGCCAGCCTGGAAAAGGGGACTAGTGGCGAACGAGAACTGGAAATCGAGGACTACAAAGATCTCGCCCGCTCCGTGGATTACATCGAAACGCGGCCTGACCTCGATCACCAGAAGCTTGCCTACTATGGCGTGAGCCAGGGGGCACGCGAGGCCTCCGTGATGCTTGCCCTGGAGAATCGTTTTCGTACTGCAGTACTCGCGGGCGGCGGCTTCAGCCAGAGAAGACAGTTTCCGGAAATCCGCGAGATCAGCTTTGCTCCTCGGGTGAAAATTCCGACCCTGATGATCAATGGCCGGTACGATTTCATTTTTCCTGTCGAGACTTCCCAACAGCCCATGTTTCGTCTGCTAGGAACGCCCGAAAAGGACAAACGATACGTACTGGTGGATAGCGGACACGTTCCGCCGCGGAACGATATCATTCGTGAGACGCTGAACTGGCTGGACCACTATCTTGGGCCGGTTCGCTGAGGCGCAAGGATGGTGAGCAGTGCGAACTCCCCGGCGGGCCTTGCCGCTGGTTGCGGGTGGATGACGGGCTAACCGGAAACTCACACGCTACCGAGATTTAGGGTTTGGGAGGCCGCCGCAGCGTCGGTGCATCCGGCGGGCGGCTCTTGTCTTCCTGCACTTTTTCGACAGGCTCGTCAGGCGGAACCATCCATTCCAGGCCGCGCCGTTCATCCAGAGTGCCAAGAACAAATTTGGCGTCTCCGGCGATCAAGGGGAGGACCGCGCGCATGAAGTCAGCCGAATCCACGGCCACCGCTTTTTGCGCCTGCCCGCCATGAAGGTTCTCGATCACCTTTGCAAACCGCGGCGCGCCGGACGCCAGATGGGTGATGTGCGGATCGTTGCCCTGAATCAACTCCGCCAAAGTGGGACCTTTCGCGCCGGGCGGAAAGCGGCTCTCCACAATCGTACGCGGGGCATGCTTTTCCGGCGGGTACAGTTGCGTAAAGCGCGGCCGTTGCACGCGCGTCTGCCAATAGTCGCCGCGCGTGGCAATCTGTTCCTGCTCCATCCGAAATTCCATGACCCACACCTCCGGGCCGTAATCGTTGGGAGCGTAACCAATCATGACAATCTGAAAGATCGGTTCATCGGGAGAGAATTCCAGTTTGTGGTGGAGCTGCGCGACCAGCGGGCGAAGTTTTTCGAGGAACGCGATGCCGATGGTTTCCAGGTCCGTGTCGCCCTCGCCGGGAGCGGACTGGTAGCGAGGATCGGCTCTGCCAACACGCTGAAAATCACGGTCCATCCGAAAGGGTTTGGGATCGGCGGGAACGCGCCATTCCGAAGCCCCAAAAAGGATGCCGATGTGTGTGGCGTCGATGTCCATCACGCGCGGCGGAATGGAATTGCGCTCCACTGGCTGATCGATAGCCGCAAAAATGATGACGTCCTTGGCCACGTGAACGATAGCCCGCCCACCGGCAAGATTCGCGACAATTTCGTCCTCGTGCTGCCCCTGGCCAACAGCTTGAAAGGGGAACGTAAATAGCACGCCGCACAAAAGTAACAGGGCGATTCGCCAAATCCGAGCCGTTCGAACACGCACAGACTCCCTGCAACCGCGTGCAGCTATGATGCGCAGGGACTCTGCCCGCAAGAAGCGCTTTGCAAGAAGCCTCATACGACACGAACCATCCAGGCCACAAGAAACCACTCGCCTCACACTACCACACCCAGAAAGCCCAGGCGGAAGTGCAATGTCAGCAACGCGGAGCGAAATCCTGCTTGACGGTCCAATCCGCTTCGCGTTGCAATGGAATCATCTCAGCCATGGCCACCAAGATTCGCGGCATCGAAAACATGAAGCACGGCGAGCTGGAATTCGAACTCCAGCGCGGCGCCAAGTTCGTCCTTTTTCAATACTGCATTTCCATCATTATCCTCACCTTCCGGCGGCCTTCCGATATTTACTTCCTCCGCCAGGGCGAAAACGCCGTGGCGAAGGGCCTGCCCTTCACCATGCTGTCCTTGGTGGCCGGTTGGTGGGGCATCCCTTGGGGACCGATTTACACCATCCAATCGGTTTACAACAATTCGTGCGGCGGCAAAGATGTCACCCAAGCGGTGGTCAATTCGCTGCGGGCTCAAGCCGCGCCGGCGCAAGCGCCTCCCCCGATTCCTGTGCAAGGCTGACGCCGCGCAGTTCCGCGCGCTAGCCACATCGAGTAAACTAGTAGTCCGATACCATCGATGGCGGACGGACCATGGGACTCAGAAAACCAAAAAGCATCCAGCACAACGGCGAGTCGCTCGCTGATATTCTCGAAGCGCACCAGCGCTTTTTCAGCGGCAAAGATGGCGGCGTTCGGGCCGACTTGACCGGCGCCGACCTTTCGAACGCCGACCTGACCGGAGCCAACCTCACCGGAGCCATTCTCCGCAACGCCAACCTCGAATCCTCCGACCTTCGCAAAGCCAAGCTCCCCGGCGCCGACCTTTCCGGCGCAAGGCTCGTGAAGGCAGACCTTCGAAACACGGACATGACGGAAGCGATTCTTCCCGGCGCGGATTTGACGGAAGCGCAGGCCAGCGGCGTGGAATTTTTTCGATGTGACCTTTCGAACGTCATTTTCGAACACGCCCGTTTGCGAAATGTAAATTTGCGATCGGCGAACGTAAAGGGCGCCCGGTTTACCGGAGCCGACATGGGAGTAGCTATTTTGCGGGAGACGGATTTGACTGGAGCGGATCTTTCCGGCGTCGACCTCTCGACCGCGCTGCTGCCCAAGGGCTACTCGGCCGCGCAAGCCGCAAAGAAAAGCGCGTAGAGCGGGTTTCCGTCTCGCGTGGATGGCAATCCGGTCGACCGCGCTGGTTCCGCGAGGCTTCGCGGCGCAGCAAGCCGCAAAGAAAAGCGCCTAGCGGCGAAGAAAAGCGCGTAGATCCGGTTTTAATCGCTCGTTGATGGCAAACGGCGTTTTGTCGTGGTAGCCTCTCGCGGAAGAATGCGAACTTCTTCTTGAGTCCTGTGGCCACTACCGTCACCCAACTCGACCACTCGGCGGTGCGCGAACGCATCATGGAAGTGCTCCGCGGCCTGCTCGAAGAACTGGGCAGTCAGGGCGCGCTGCCTATGCTCGGTCTGACCTCGCAACTCGATCGCGACCTGGGCCTCGGCAGCCTCGAACGTGTGGAACTTCTCGCGCGGCTGGAAACGGTGTTCAACATCCGTTTGCCGGACCGCGTCGCTTCCGAGGCCAACACACCTGAGGATCTGGCGCGCGCGATTCTGACGGCTCCGGAAACTAATTTGGAAGATGCGGAAGCCGGCTCCGCGCTGCGGGCTTCCGTGACGGTTCAAAAGCTGCACCGAGCGGCCACGGACGCGGGAGTCTTCTCGGCCGAGACCCTCATCGATGTGCTGCGGTATCGCGCGGTACACGATGCTGGGCGCGCGCACCTTTTGATCACTGAGGATAGCGACGCCGGGGAACGCAGCGTCACGCTGACCTTCGCGGATCTCTACGCCGCAGGCAACCGCTGCGCCGCCGAGTTGGCGCGGCGCGGCGTGCCTGCGGGTGGACGCGTAGCGCTGATGCTGCCGACTTCTCGCGCCTTCTTCGTCTCTTACGCCGGGATTCTTCTTGCCGGGGCGATTCCCGTACCCATTTATCCGCCGTTTCGCGCAGACCGTATCGAGGAATATGCCGCGCGGCAATCGGCGATCCTGAACAATGCGGGAGTTTGTTTGCTGCTGACGTTCCGCCGCGCCGAAGCGGTGGCTAAATTGCTGCGGCCGCGCGTGCGTTCGCTTTCGGGCGTCGTGGATGCGGAAAAACTGATTGAGGCGGCGGATAAAGCTCCGCCTCCTTCGCCTGGGGTGTCGCCGCTGCACGTCACGGGAAGCCGCGCGCGCCGAGGCAGTGACCTTGCGCTGCTGCAGTACACTTCCGGCTCCACGGGCGATCCCAAAGGCGTCATGCTGACGCACGCCAACCTGCTCGCCAACATGCGCGCCATCGGCGAAGCGGTTCAACTTGGGCCGGACGACGTTGGAATTAGCTGGCTCCCGCTGTACCACGACATGGGCCTGATTGGCGCGTGGTTGACGCTGCTGCATTTCGGCACGCCCCTGGCGGTGATGTCGCCGCTGGCTTTTTTGACGCGCCCCGAACGCTGGCTGCAGGCGTTTCACAAACATCGCGGCACGATTGCCGCCGCGCCCAATTTTGCGTATGAGCTTTGCGTTCGAAAGATCGCGGACAAAGATATCCAGGGCGTGGATCTCAGCTCCTGGCGCGCGGCGTTGAACGGAGCCGAGCCGGTGAATCCGGAAACGCTCGAGCGCTTTGCCGAGCGTTTCGCAAACTACGGCTTCCGCCGCGAAGCGCAGCTACCCGTCTACGGTTTGGCGGAAGCTGCGCTGGCAGTCACCGTGCCGCCGCTGAATCGCGGCCCGCTGGTGGATCGCATCGAGCGCGAAACGTTCACGTCGCAAGGCCGGGCAGTGCCCGCCGCGACGGGAGACGAGACGGCGATCGCTTTCGTTTCTTCCGGGAAAGCCCTGTCGGGCCATGAAGTTTGCATCGTGGATGAACGTGACAACGAAGTTCCGGACCGCACGGAAGGTTTCTTGTGGTTTCGCGGGCCCTCCGCGACCGCCGGCTATTATCGCAATTCGAAAGCCACGGAGGTGTTGCTGCCGCGCGGGCCCGCAACGGCTCCGGAAGAATACGCCTGGGTGAACTCCGGTGACCGCGCGTATCGCGCCGACGGCGAGTTCTACGTCACCGGCCGCGTGAAAGACATCATCATCAAGGGTGGGCGGAATTTGTATCCGCACGAAGTCGAGGAGCTTGCCGCGCGCGCGGACGGCATTCGCAAGGGCTGCATCGTCGCTTTCGGCTTGACGGACGAGGCTTCAGGCACGGAAAAAATGGTCGTCGTCGCGGAAACGCGCGAACGCGACGCGGCACGGCGTGCCGCTCTCGCTTCCCAAGTGACGGATCTCGTATCCCGCGGATTGGGGCTTCCGCCGGATCGCGTCGAGCTGATTCCGCCCGGCAGCATCCCAAAAACTTCCAGCGGTAAATTGCGCCGCGAAGAAACCAAGCAACTCTATCTTGCCGGGACTCTTTCCGCCTCCCGCGCGCCGGCCTGGCTGCAAATCGCGCGCCTGGGAACGGTCAGCACGGTGCGCAACCTTGGGCGCGAGGTCCGTTCCGGGATAAGGCGCGGGCTAGAGATTCTGTACGGTTTGTATTTCGGCGTGGTGTTTTTTCTTTGGATTGTACCGACTTGGGCGATGGTGCAATTCATCAAGGATCAAAAGAAAGCTGGGCAGTTCACCGCCTCCGCACTCAAGGTTTTGTTTGCGCTCATTGGCTGTCCTGTGCGCGTGGTTGGCAAAGAATATATGGACACACCTGGCGCGAAGATCTACGCGTCGAATCACGCGAGCTATTTCGACGTGCTGCCGCTGATGTTTGGTCTGGGCGTGTCTTACCGCTTCGTGGCGAAAATGGAAGTTGGTAGCATGCCTTTCATCGGGACGTTTTTGAAGCAGATGGGTCATCTCAAGTTTGACCGCACCAATCCGGAATCACGTTTGCGCCAGGCAGAGGAGTTGGAAGAATTTTTGCGCAACGGAGAATCTGTTTTTGTCTTTCCGGAAGGCACCTTTACCCCGGAAGAGGGCGTGCGCCCGTTTCAACTTGGCGCTTTCAAAGCAGCGGCGGCGACGGGCGCACCGCTCATCCCGGTGTCTCTCGCCGGAACGCGAAGGTTTTTGCGCGACGGCACCTATTTGCCAAAGCCGACGAGCGTCACCATCACGATTCACCCGCCTATCTATCCAGGCGCCTCCGCAACCGAAAATAATTCCGCCGACTCATCCGGCTGGCACGAACTGATCCGGCTGCGCGACGCCACGCGGAAAGCCATCAGTCGGGATTCTGGCGAGCCCATCCTGTAGACGCAATCTGTGGGCCACCGCCTGGCAAGCAACCCCGCAAGGATGTGCCACCCAAAACGGTATCTTTGGTGAATCTATGGTCCACCCAGATCATGCACCAGCCGTTGAACTACGCTGAAACGTTTGCAACCAGAGCCGGACTACATGGCTAACCTCATCGTACGCGGCAGGAAGCAGATGATAAGGCGCGATTTCGTCCGGACTTTTCATGAGCGCATTTTGCAAGCCTCGGCGCCACGCAAGCCGCAGCTCCGTATTGATGTGGACAACATTCATGCCAGCCTGGATCCCCGCGAGAAGTTCGGCGACGTCCGTGCCAGATCCGCCGTGCAGCGTCAGAAAGATGCCCGTGGCGCGTTTAATTTCGGCAATCCGGTGATTGTCCAGGTGTTTGCTTTCCTTGCCGCTAGCCATGGATTTGAGCATGCCGTGCATCGTGCCGACGGCAGGGGCAAGCACGTCAATCGAAGTGGCTTGTACAAATTGGCTTGCCTCTTCAGCGGTTGTAAGAGGGCTCATGTTCGGCGGTACAGATGAATGGATGGCGGAAGAAGCGCCAATGTAACCAATCTCGCCTTCAACGACAATGTCCGGGTTAACGGATTTGAGGGCTTCTACTGCTCTCTTCGTTTCCTCCACGTTTTCGTCGAAAGCATGCGCGGACGCATCGAAGACCACCATGTCGAACCCCGCCTTTGCTGCTTCTATTGCCTTTTCCAGTGAGTGCGTGTGATCCGCATTCAAAAAGATAGGCATTCCAAACTCATCGCGGATGCTCTTCACCAGAGCGGCCGCCTGCCGTACTCCGATGAACTCCCGCTCACCTTCGGACACTCCCACCAGAACCGGCGCACCTAACTGGCGCGCGACCGTGGCGACCGCATTGAGAACCACAAGCTCCGAAAAATTGAAATGCCCGAGAGCGGTATGTTCGCGGTCAGCATTTCGAAGCACATCTCGCAACGTGGGAATCGACACGTCGATACTCCTATTTGTCAACAGTCCGCCGAACGGGTCGGCCAGGGAAAGCCTTCGTGTGTGCGACTTCACATATCGTGCGATTGTGGCAAGAAACAGTTCTCTCGGCAACCGCGCGAACGTCAAACGAAGAAGTACGTTCGCCCCCCAGCCTCACCCCGTGCAACCTCGCGGGCCTTGGTAGCATCTGAAGTCCAAACGAGAAAAAAGTGCGGAGTAGTGCCTACCTGCCTTGGGCATGCCGCAAACTCGGGGGTTGTATAAGCCGTTCCCTGGCCCACGAGCAAAATCTAATATTTGTGGAGGCTTCATGAAGCTCAGAGTTGTTGTGTCTTTGATTGCTCTTGTGACGATTCTTGGATTATCAACCAGCGCGCAAGAGGTGCCGAAGATCGATGCGTTCGTAGGCTATTCCTATCTGCGCGCCAATCCTGCCACTTCCGGGGTTGGGGGATTCAATCTCAACGGAGGCAGCGCTTCGGCGGCCTATAATTTCCGGGATTGGTTCAGCGGTGTAGCCGATTTCGGCGGCTATCAAGTCGGAAAAATCAATAACGCGAACGTGGACAACCATGTTCTTACCTATATGTTTGGTCCGCGCTTCACGTACCGCAGGTCACGGCGGATCACGCCATTTGGCCAAGTGTTGTTCGGCGCGGCGCGTACCGGCTCGGGAGTATTCGCCACAACGAACTCCCGCACCTCGTTCGCGTCGGCCTTCGGGGCCGGGGTCGATTGGAACGTACGCGATCGCTTCTCGATCCGCCCGTTGCAATTCGACTACCTGTTGACGCATTTCCCGGAAGGGACCGGGGGTAACAACCTGACGCAAAACAATCTGCGCGTTTCCACCGGAATCGTTTTCCATTTCAAATAAACTTTCCGGCGGAACACACCAGCATCGGTTGCCCAGTGTAGGCAGAGGGGCCGCGTTCAAGGCAGGACGCGGCCCTTGCACTTTTTGCAGCGGACTTCAGTGCTGCATGGTGTAGACGACGGTGATGAACGTATCGATCTCGACCGCCTGGCCATTCAGGTAAGTGGGCTTGTATCTCCATTGCTCGACGGCTTCTCTCGCCGACATGAGGAAAAGCGGATCTCCCGAAACAACCTGTAGAGACTCGATTCTGCCGTCCGTTCCAATGACGGCACGCAATTCGACGCGGCCCTCTCGGTGCGTTTGTATTGCCAACGCCGGATATTTTGGCTCGACGCGGTGAATCAGCATTGCCGGATCGATCGTAGTGACGTGCAGGATTGGCGGCCGCGTTATTTGGCGTTCCGTGTGTGGCGGCGGCAAGACCGTCCGCCTCGGGTCCGACAGGTTGATGAGTCCCTCGCCCGCGCCAGGAATGCCCTCTCCCATCCCTGGGAGCGCGTCATCCGCTTGATTCGCGGAGGATGTGGTGTCACGCGTGACTATATGGGGAGGGATATTAGTGGGAGGACAGAAACGACACCCGGTTTGAGGCCCGGTTGGATGCGGTTGCGGCGCACCGGGATTTCGCGGCGTATTGCGGTACGGGGAATATGGCGGAATAGGCGTTGCGTAGGCCAAAGCGATGCGCTGCGTCCTGCCGAAGAGCGGCACGAGAATGAGCGCAGCAAGAACTGCGCTTTGCACAAAGATGGAAATGGTCAAGGCGCGGCGCTTCACGCGGCGTTGACGCGCGTGTTGTTCCCCGTCGCCATCCACCAGGCATCCGCTTAGAGATCCAAGACTCTCTTTGGCGCTTACTTCTGAAACATTTCGGGGCTCGGACGACATCACACACCTCCACATTTCTTGCTGCGAGCGTCTACCGCTCTGCGGTCTTGCGGAACGGGACTGCAGAAAATTTTGCGGCGCCGATTTCCTGGGGGTTGCTCTAGATCTCCAAAAGACCGGCGCCGCGCTCGCAGGGATGTGAGGTTGCGCGCGTCCTCACTGCGTTGGACACCAAGCCCGGGAACAAGTTCCCAGGTCTCCCGGATGGGGCCGCCCCGATAGCACAAAAAGCGCCCCAAGCTCCCTAATCCGGTAACAACCTATTTATATTGAATAAGTTACAATCACCGTATCCCAAGGCCCTGCTCGTGCATCTTATGTTTTGTGGACGTGGATCTCAGGAGGAATGCCCCGATGGACCGGCACAACCCAGAAACAGTAGGTGTGCGCCGCACCGGCTGGGCCGCTCTGGACCGCGATCCGCAGCAGGACACGGTTGAATTTATCTGTCCCCACTGCGGCGCGCGGGACAAAAAGAACGCCCGGCGCGAGCGTGCGCTGTATCATTTCACGGATGGTTTTTTGCAGGACTTGCAGGGTGAAGTCACGCAGTGCCATGCCTGCAAACAGTATCTGCGCGTTGTTCCCATCGTGATGCTGCACGATCAGGATGAGACTCGCCGCTTCGAAGCTGTTTTTTCCGATGACCAGCTCGTGACTTCGCACTAATTTTTTTTCATCGTACAAAATAAAAACGGGGCGCGATCGCTTGCGCCCCGTTTCTTTTTTGTTCCTCAATGATTTTGGCCAATAAGCGGCAGCCAAAAGAAAAAAGGGCGCCGCGAAAATCTCGCCGCGCCCGGAAAAAACATCTTCATGAATTAATGGCGATCGTGATCGTGGTCATCCCAATCGCGATCACTGTGCCAGCGGTGGCCGTCTTCATCCCACCAGCGATGTCGTTCGTTCCAGCAGCGTTCGCGCGCTTCGTGCAAATCGTGCCGCGCGCGATCCGCCTGCCTGCTGTCCCAACCGTGGTGTTCCACGGCTTCATGGAGTCTGTGGTCCGCCTTGGCGATGCGCCGCTGGCAATCGCGGTCGTCATCCGCCCGCGCAGTCGGCGCTCCGGCAAAAACCACCAAGCCGGCCAACGCTGCCGCGGCGAGCATGGCCTTTCCGAAAAACTTCTTCCCTCCCGTTTGAAGCTTCATTTTTCTCTCCATCCTTCCGTATTCCCCGTCTGGGATGGGGTGAGGTCCCAAGGTATAAAACACCGTAACACAGAGAATGTAGCAAGAGTCGGTCCACACCATAAGCTCATGTAAATAAATAGCTTAATAGTGGCAAGTGCTCAGTAGGCCTGTAAAAATGGGTCAGCATCCATGTGGTATTTCTCCAGCCCCGCGCGGATGTGGTCAAAGGCTTCGTCCACGGTATCGGCAAATTGCAGCATCTTGTACTCGTTCTCGTCGATCATTCCCCAGCGCACCATGGCCTTCCAGTTCAGCACTTCATCCCAATACTTGCGCCCATAGATCAGGATGATGTTCTGCTTGGCCAATTTACCCGTTTGGAGCAGCGTCAGCATTTCCCAGAGCTCGTCCATCGTCCCGAACCCGCCGGGAAAAACGATCAGCGCTTTCGCAATCTGCGCGAACCACAATTTGCGCATGAAAAAGTATTTGAAATTAAAGCTCAGCTCCGGGCTGATGTAGGGATTCGCAAATTGCTCGTGCGGCAGCTCGATTGACAGCCCCACGGACTTCCCGCCCGCTTCATAAGCGCCGCGGTTCGCCGCTTCCATGATTCCCGGCCCGCCGCCGGAGCAAACCACAAAGCGCCGCGGCCGCGGCCCCAGCGTCAGCGACCAGGTAGTCAGCTTGTGCGAAAGCTGCCGCGCTTCTTCGTAGTAGCGCGACATCTCCAGCAGGCTCTTGGCGTGGCGCACGGCCGCGCGGTGCTTGGCCAGTTTCTCCGCGGACATCTTCGATGTCTTCGTGTTTTTCAGCCGTGTGCATCGCGCCTGCGCCGTTTCATGCGATTCGATCCGCGCCGATCCGAACATCACGACAGTGTCACCGATCCCCTCTCTCTTCAGTTGCACCAGCGGGTGGATGTATTCGCCCAGGATGCGGATCGGCCGCGCCGGCGTGCTCTCCAGAAATTCGGGATCTTCGTGCGGCGCTTTCGGCGCGTGCTGGGGCTTGAGCTTCTTGCCATCGGACATGGGTCTGTTCTCCCGTTGAGACGAACCTTGATTGTAGGAATCGCCGCCGCTCCCGGCAACGTCTTCCGCCGCACCTGCGTCGAATCAAGTACAGTGTAGTGTAAAGGCTTTACGCTTACAGGTGTTGCACTGCGTCGGGCCCAGGCCAAGTTCTCTGCTTTCAGGTGCTGCGAATGATCCGAACCGCAGGCGCATTTCTAACTCTGGCTCTTCTTTTGACTCTGGCTAAAGTTCCGGTCCGCGCGCAAGCTCCTGTTGGTCCGCTACCTCCGAAACCCGGCGTGGAAGTCCAGCAGCCGCCTTCGGTCAGCCAAGCCACGGTCAAAGTGCGCGTCGCGCTGGTAAATATGCCCGTGACCGTGCGCGATGGTCGAGGCGACATGGTTCACGATCTCGAAGCCCGCGATTTCCAGATCACCGACAACGGCGTAGGCCAAAGGATTGCGCACTTCGATCTCGGCGGCGACCCAGTCTCCATGGTCATCCTGCTCCAGACCAGTTCCCGCATCGAGCCTCTCATGCCCCAGGTGCGCAAAACCGGCATTCTCTTCACTCAAACCGTAATGGGACCAACCGGCGAAGCCGCCGTGGTGAGTTTCAACGACTCCGTTGACAAGCTGCAGGATTTCACTGCCAACGGTGACCTGATCGAGAGCACCATCGCCCATCTGGGAGCAGGCACGTCGGGCTCAAGACTCTACGACGCCATGGCCGTCGGCGTGGAAATGCTTTCTGAGCGCCCCCTGCCCACACCCGAAAAACCCGGCCACCGCCGCGTGCTCATGATTCTCTCCGAAGCCACCGATGTCGGCAGCCAGGTAAAACTCGGCGAAGTCCTGCGCCAGGCGCAACTTGCCAGCGTAACCATTTACAGCGTCGGACTTTCCACCACCCGCGCCGAGCTGCAAGCCCCGCCCAAAGATACGCGCCTGAAAAGCGGCCCGCCCGGTACCTTTCCGCTTCCCCCACAGCCCGGCGTCCCGCAAACCCCCACCAGCGAGGAGAATCGCTATGGCAACATCGACCTGATGGCCGCCGCCGTCTGGGCCGTCCAGCACATTCACGACCAGGTGAAAGGCCACGCGCTCGAAGTCGCTGCCGCCGCCACCGGAGGCGCCCATCTCTCCGCCTTCAAGGACCGCTCCATCGAAAAAGCTATCGACGAAATCGGGGGCGAACTGCACTCCCAATACACCATCAGCTACACCCCGGCCGGCTCGGATGCCGTCGGTTACCACGAAATTAAAGTGAATATCGTTCGCACCGACGCGAAAAAACTGAAGGTCCGCGCGCGGCCAGGCTACTTCCTCGCTGCGCCTGAAAGCTGATCTTCCAATCAGTGTCAGACAATTTGCTTCCAGAAATTGGCATCGCGAGACGCCAGGAGCGCGTCCTTGCGCGCGTTCCAGCGCAAGAAATGAGGCGTATACGTATGCGCAGTGTGCGCCTCGCGGCTCGCCCAAACCTCGTGCAGCAGCAGAGCCCCGGGCGTATCGATGGACCGGTGAAGATTGTAGGCGAGGCAACCCTCTTCCCTGCGTGACGGGCCGACCAGCGCGCGCAGTTCCGCTTCCAGCAGCGTCTCCTGTCCTTCGCGCGCCCGCAGAATCACAATGAGCGTAACGGCGTCTTTCGGTAGCTTCCCCGCAGCCGTCCTCGGCGCTTTCCGTGTCTTGCGTCTAGGCTTTTTCGTTCGCACTTTTCTAGCCTTGTGCTTCGCCATATTGGGCGGGATTGTAACCTAAACCGCTCAACGTGCAAGCACATCCAGCCGGGCTGGGAGCCAGGCTCAATCCTCTGGCAAAAAAGCGATGTCCACCGGAGACGGCACTTCCACAACCTGCCCGGTAGGTGTCAAGCCGCCCGTCGCCGCATCAATCCTGAAAACGACAATGTTGTTCGAGAACTGGTTCTCCGCCAGCAAGTATTTGCCGCTCGGATCGATTGCAAAATGCCGCGGCTCTTTGCCGCCCGTAGGAACATCGGCCACTACCGTGAGCGTCCCATTCCCAGGGTCGATCACAAAAATCGCAATGCTGTCGTGTCCGCGGTTGGACGCATAGAGGAATTTTCCGTTAGGATGCATCGCGATTTCCGCGGCATCGTTGCGTCCGGAAAAGCCCTCCGGAAGCATCGGAACCCTTTGTATCGCGCCGTCGAAAATGCCCTCTTTCGTGGTTCCAAAGACCGTTATTGTTGAGTCGAGTTCACCGAGGACGTACAGAAATTGCCGGGAATTCCTCAATTTCGAGATAGCAGCATGGCGCGGCCCGGTTCCCGGACTAAGTTCCAGCGCATTTTGTACGAACGGTTGCTGCGGACCTGGCGTGGGCATGGCCCTAAGAGACCCCTTTACCGAATCAAACCTATATGTCATCACTCGGTCGAGGCCTAGGTCAGCGACGTACCCAGAGGGGCTGATCCAGTGCGCGTGCGGCCCGTCCTGGCGTTCCTTGTTGGGGCCGAGCTTGCCCTCGTCGCGGACATTCGCTGTGGCGGCCCTGAGTTTGCCGTCGGCGCCGATCGGAAATACCACAACGTTGCCGGAGGTGTAGTTCGCGACGAAGACATACTTCCCGGTTTTGTCGAAGGACAAATAGCACGGATCCTCGCCGAGCGACGGCAATTGATTCAGCATCGTAAGCTTTCCGTTCTTCGCATCCACAGCAAAAGCGCTCACGGTGCTCGCCTTGCCCGCTTCGTTCGCGGCATACGCATACTTCCCATTGGGGTGCACCACAACCCAAGACGGGTCCGGCGTCTCCGCCGCAACCCCGATCGCGCTGAGCTGTCCCGTCGCCGCATCGAAATGGAAGCTGTAGATGCCCTTGCTGCTCGTCTTCGCCGTGTACGTCCCGACAAAAACGAGGTACTTGCGATGTGCAGCGGGCTCATTGGCCGACCCACCGGAGATCGGAAAAAATAGCGGCGCGAAGAGAAGAGAAAAACCGAAAATTCGGCGCGTAATTTTCATAGGAAAGTAGTGTAACGCAGGCCGAAATAGAAAAGGGGCACGAATCATCGTGCCCCGGAGCTATTTTCCTGGTCGCGGATTTACTTCTTTTCTTCCTCGTTTTCTTCCTGCAGCACCGCGGCGGCGGCGACGGAATCGTCGTCATCGAGCCGCAGCAAGCGCACGCCCTGCGTCGAGCGGCCGGCCTCGCGGATTTCGTTCGCGTGAACGCGAATGACTTTGCCGTTGTGCGTGATGATCATCACGTCCGATTCCTCGGTCACCTGCAGCGTGGCCACGACGTACCCGTTGCGGTCCGTGGTCTTCATGTTCACCACGCCTTTGCCGCCGCGCGAGGTGATGCGGTACTCCGCCAGCGGCGTGCGCTTGCCGAAGCCTTTCTCCGCCACTGTCAGCATCAGCGTCGTCAACGACTGCTTGATTTGCTCGTTCTCGAGTTCCTCGAGGTTCTGCGTGGTAGTGTTGTGCTCCTTGGCGATGATCTCGAAGTCCGGCTGTACCGCGTCCATGCTCACGACGTAGTCGTCCTTGTCGAGGTCCATGCCGTTCACGCCGCCGGCGTTGCGGCCCATCGGCCGCACTTCCGTCTCGCGGAAGAGGATTGCTTGGCCTTCGTGGCTGGCCAGGAAAATCATTTTCTTTCCGTCGGTGAGTTTCGCGCCGATGAGTTCGTCCTTGCCGTCGAGGGTAAGCGCGATGATGCCGGTCGAGCGTGGGTTGGAAAATTCCGTCAGCGCCGACTTTTTCACCGTGCCGCTCTTCGTGGCCATGAAGACGAACTGGCCCGCCTCTTCCAAATTGCGCGCCGCCACCAGCGCGGTCAGCTTTTCGTCTTCCTGGAATTTCACCAGGCTGGAAATGGCCTTGCCGCGTGTAGCCGCCGCGGCCTCGGGCAGCTCATACACTTTGAGCCAGTAAACGCGGCCCTTCGACGTGAACAGCAAAATGTAGCTGTGCGCCGAAGCGATGAACAAATACTCGACGAAATCCTCTTCCTTCGTCTTCGCGCCGATCCTCCCCTTGCCGCCCCGCGACTGGTGACGGTACGTATCCGCCGCCGTGCGTTTGATGTAGCCCGCGTGGCTCACGGTAATCAACATCTCTGTGTCGGCAATCAAATCTTCCAGCTTGATCTCGTCCACTTTGTCCACGATCTGCGTGCGCCGGTCGTCGCCGTAATCCTTCTGGACTTCCTTGAGCTCGCCGATGATCACGGTCTTCAGCTTTTTCTCGCTGGCAAGAATTTCTTCAAGTTCGGTGATGCGCTCACGGATGGATTTCAATTCCTTCAGGATTTCGTCGACGGAAAGCTGCGTTAGGCGGTGCAATTGCAATTCGAGGATCGCATCCACCTGCACTGGCGTGAGGCCGCCGGTAATCGTCCGCGCTGTTTCCCCTTCGATTCCACCGAGCTTGTACTTCCTGCCGTCCAGCTTGACGCCCTCAATCTTCCGCGATTTTCCGTTCTCCGTGATGGTGACGTCCTGCTCGGAGAAAAACTTGAGCAAGTTTTCCTTGGCTTCCGCCCGGCCGGCTGACCCGCGAATAGTGCGAATCACGTCGTCCAGGTGATCGAGAGCCACCTGATAACCGGTCAAAATATGTTCGCGCTCGCGAGCCTTGCGCAGCTCGTAGCGCGTGCGGCGTTGCACCACATCGCGGCGGTGGTCGATGAACAAGCGGATGAATTCCAGCAACCCCATCTCTTTCGGTTGCCCGCCGGTGATCGCCAGCATGATCATGCCGAACGATTCTTGCATTTGCGTGTGCTTGTACAAATTGTTCAGAACGAGCTGGGATTCCTCGCCGCGCTTCAGCTCCACCACGATGCGCATGCCGTCGCGGTCGCTTTCATCGCGCACGTCCGCAATGCCGTCGATCTTTTTGTTCTGCGCCAGCTCGGCGATGCGTTTGATGAGGGTGGACTTGTTGACCTGGTACGGAATTTCCGTGATGACGATGTTTTCGCGGTCCTTGCCGACGTCTTCGATCGCGGCTTTCGCGCGCATGGTAAAGCTGCCGCGGCCGCTCTTGTACGCCGCCTCGATGCCCTCGCGCCCGGCAATGTAGCCGCCTGTTGGAAAGTCCGGACCCGGCACGAGCTTCATCACTTCTCTTAAAGTCGTGTCCGGCTTTTCGATCAGCAGCATGGTGGCATCGATGATTTCGCGCAGGTTGTGCGGTGGAATGTTCGTGGCCATGCCGACCGCGATGCCGCTCGCGCCATTGACCAGCAGATTCGGCACGCGCGTCGGGAGAACGGTCGGCTCAAAAGTACCCTCATCAAAGTTGGGGACAAAATCGACGGTATCCTTGTCAATATCCTCCAATATCTCCATCGAGATAGGCGCCAAACGGCACTCCGTGTATCGATAGGCAGCCGGGGGATCGCCGTCGACCGATCCGAAATTGCCTTGTCCATCGATCAACGGGTAGCGCATATTGAACGTCTGCGCCATCCGCACCAGCGCGTCGTACACAGGCGTGTCGCCGTGGGGATGGAATTTTTTCAAGACTTCGCCAACGACACCCGCGCACTTCGAATACTTGCGTCCGGGCAGAAGATTCATCTCGTGCATCGCGTAGAGAATGCGGCGATGCACGGGCTTCAGGCCGTCCCTGACGTCAGGAAGAGCGCGCCCGATGATCACGCTCATCGCATAGTCGAGATACGACTTCTTCATCTCAGATTCAATGTCAACCGGAATCATTATTGACGTATTCTGTTCGTCCGCCATTTCCCCTCGCTGTCGCTGAAATTCCCATGTGTAGGGGCGCCCCTACAAGCAATGCTTTAACCCTTCGCGGCGTGCTCGATCGCGTACGCCCTCACCGTGTCGAAGGCATCCGCCGAATTTGTAAACCGCCGCGCCGCAAAATGCCCTTCGAGCTGCCGCAAGAACGCATCGCGTTCAGCCTCGCTCGCAAATTCAATGGCCACGCCGCGCTCGTTGTCCGGCGCGGTCGTGGGCGTGGCGCGAAACCCACTCACACTCAATCCCCGCAGCCCGGGGAGCGTCGCCCATCCCAGTTGATAAATCACGGCTGGCTCTTGCCGCGTGCCCGCAAAACGAAAAAGATCACCAGGCCGAAGGCCAACACAATCAACAGCCCGATGGAATCGGCGACCAAGAAAGTTCGCCAACTCGCAGCTCCTGAGTCGTCGCCCAGCCGAACGGCCTCGCGCCAGGCTCGCAACTCATGCGCGAGCCGCGGCAACCGGAATCCAAGTGTTGCCACGGCCGCCAGAACCAGGCCCCAGCGAATCGCGCTGCGAATGGATCCGGCGTCGGCCTTGTTTTCACCCGCCACGCGTCAGATATCCAGATTCACGACTTCGAGCGCGTTGTCCTCGATGAATTTGCGGCGCGCCTCGACGTTTTCGCCCATCAGCGTCGTGAAAATATCTTCGGCGGCCACGGCGTCCTCCAGCTTCACCTTGAGGAGCGTGCGCGTGTCCGCGTTCATCGTAGTTTCCCAGAGCTGCGTTGGATTCATTTCGCCGAGGCCCTTGAACCGCGTAATGGTGAAGTCTTTCTTGGCGTCTTCCATCACGTAGCTCAGTACGTCCTGCGCTCTTTCTTTGGTGGCCTTGTCGCCGTTGCGCGACACGGTGAAAGGCGGTTTGTTGAACTCGTCGATTTGTTTCGCCAGCGCGCGCAAGCGCTTGTATTCCGCGGTCGCCGCCAGCGCCCAGTTGATCTTGGAATTGTTCGGAGCATCCAGCTGAATTTCGTACAAGCTATGCTCTTCGTCGAAGGTGATCTTTCCTTCGAGCTTCAGTTTTACTTTTTCGATGTCCTTCAGAAGTTTCTCGACCGATTTCTTTTCTTCGAAGTCCGTCTTTTTGTCCAGGCCGTTCTCTGCCAGGACTTCCGCCAGCTTCGGCTCTTTCAGCCGCCGTCCGAGTTTTGCCGCCACCGCTTCGTATTCCTGAACGTTGAGCAGAAAGGAAGTCAGGCCGGCGCCCTGCAGCGTCACGCCCTCTTTGGCCTTCACGACGTGGTCCTCCGTTGCGCGCTTCATCAATTCGCGCGCGAAGTCCCGTTCGTCGCGGATGTATTTTTCGCTCTTCCCGCGCTTCACGCGGTACAGCGGCGGCTGAGCGATGTAAATGTGCCCGCGGTCGATCAGCTCCTTCATGTGCCGGAAGAAAAAGGTGAGCAGCAGCGTGCGGATATGCGAGCCATCCACGTCCGCGTCGGTCATCAGAATGATTTTGTGATAACGAAGTTTGCCGGCGTCGAAATCGTCCTTGCCGATGCCGGTCCCGAGCGCGGTGATGATGGCGCGAATTTCTTCGTGACCAAGCATCTTGTCGTAACGAGCTTTTTCAACGTTCAGGATCTTCCCCTTGAGCGGCAGGATCGCCTGGTATTTGCGGTCGCGTCCCTGCTTGGCCGAACCACCCGCCGATTCGCCCTCGACGACAAATAGCTCGCATCGCGCCGGATCGCGTTCCTGGCAATCGGCGAGTTTTCCCGGCAGGCCGCTCGAATCCATCGCGGACTTGCGGCGGGTCAATTCGCGCGCTTTGCGCGCGGCTTCGCGGGCGCGGGCCGCGTCGATGCACTTGGAAATAATGCGGCGCGCCACGGTCGAGTGTTTGTCAAACCATTCGCCGAGCTTTTCGTTCACGAGTTGCTCGACGTCGCCCTTGATGTCGCTGTTCAGTTTGCCTTTGGTCTGTCCCTCGAATTGCGGCTGCGGCAGCCGCACGCTAACCACGGCAACCAGTCCCTCGCGAACGTCGTCGCCTGTGATGGTGACTTCGTCTTTCTGTTCCTTCAGCATGCCCGCTGACGATGCGAAATTGTTGATCGAGCGCGTCAGCGCGGAGCGGAAACCGGAAAGGTGCGTGCCGCCATCCACCGTGTTGATGGTGTTGGCGAACGCAAATATATTTTCGCCGTACGTGTCGTTGTACTGCAGCGCGATTTCAATTTCGACGTTCCCGCGCTTCCCTTCGATGTAGATGGGCGAATCGTGCAGGGTGGATTTCCCGCGGTTGAGGTGTTTGACAAATTCCCCGATGCCGCCGGTAAAGCGAAATTCAGTGTTCTTTTCCGTGCGCTCGTCGGCAAGGGTAATCTTCAGTCCCTTGTTGAGGAAAGCCAGCTCGCGCAAGCGCTGCGCCAGCGTATCGAAGCTGTATTCCGTCTTGTCAAAAATCGTCGGATCGGGATGAAAGGTAACTTTCGTCCCGGTCTTGCGCGTCTTGCCGGTCTGCTTCAGCTTGTTGGTGGGCTTGCCTTTTTCGTAAGTCTGTTCCCACACCGCGCCGTCGCGCGAAATCTCCAGCTCCAGCCAGTCGGAAAGCGCGTTGACGACGGAAACGCCCACGCCGTGCAAACCGCCCGAAACTTTGTACGTGTCGCTGTCGAATTTTCCGCCAGCGTGCAGAACGGTCAGCACCACTTCCGCCGCGGGACGCTTTTCCGTCGCGTGCATGTCCACGGGAATGCCGCGGCCGTTGTCCACCACGGTGACGGAGTTGTCGGCGTGTACGGTGACGTTGATCTCGTCGGCAAAACCGGCCATCGCTTCATCGACCGAGTTGTCCACCACTTCCCATACGAGATGGTGCAACCCCATGTCGCCCGTCGAGCCGATATACATCGCGGGGCGCAGGCGCACGGCCTCCAGGCCGCCAAGAACCTTGATCGATTTCGCGTCGTACTTGTGGCCGCCTTGCGACGTGCCGCCCGCGTTTTCTTTGTCGCCCATTTTTTCTCCCTTGCCCTGAACCCGCAGTGCGGGTGAAGGGTGCTGGCCCAGCAACTTCTCGCGTGTATCTGTGGTGCGGGACAGACTCTGCGTAATTCGGAGTGCGGGTCCGCGCTGAAAACTCATTTTCTGTGAAGCAAGGAAGGCGTTTTTGCGGATTGATCCGTACGTCGCCTCACCCTGTGATTCCGGTTTCGCCGGGCGAATCCAGAACTCGTAGGGTTCCTGCTCCATCCCATCTCGCGCAGCGAGACGTGGCGAAGACTCATGTTTCTCCAGGTCCGTGGCCCCGGGCTCCTGGCGCGAAGCCCAATTTCTGGGTCACCTGCACCTGGCGGACGTGTCGATTGAGAGGAATCTGGAAAGAATCGACAACGCAGAAATTATACTCGATCCGGACCATTTTCTCAAGCGCGAGAGCAATTGGTGCACGGGAATAAGTAGCGTATTTACTTTAACTTATGTGGAATTTGAGATTGCGGCGTGGAAATGGAAAAAGGCGCCTCGAAAGCGCCTTTTGGGGGCCGCGTTTTTTGCTCTTTGCCGCTTCAGATGCGCATGGGCATGATGATGTAGCGGTAGCGGTAGGACTCGTCGGCGAGCGGGCGCATTTGGCCGGCGGACTGTTCGTCCTTCAGTTCGATGCTGATGGGGCCATCGGCGGCAGCGCCGAGAAAATCCAGCATGTAGCTAGAGTTGAAACCGATGGCGATGGGCTCGCCTTTGAATTCCTTCTCGATGGTCTCTTTGGCTTCGCCGTATTCGGGGCTTGAGGCGGAGATCTCGATGCCCTCATTCGAAACGGCCAGCTTCACGGCGTGGGAGCGCTGATCGGCAAGCTGTGAAACGCGGCGCACCGCATCGCCCAATTCGGCTCGCTCAATGACCACGGTCTTGTTGTTGTCCCGCGGGAGCACCGCTTCGTAGTTCGGGAATTGGCCGGTAAGAATGCGCGAAATCAGAAGCCGATGGCCGACCTGGAAAAAGAGATGGCTCTCGTCCTTGGCAAACTCGATCTGGGCGTCCTTGGCGGCGCCACTGGAAAGTTTTTCGACTTCGTCCATGGCCTTCTTGGGGACCAGCACTTTCACTTCGCCGTTCAACCCCGAGAGTTTGTGATCGGTCTCCGCGAGCGCTAGGCGGTGGCCGTCCGTCGCCACCATCGCCAGTGTGTCCGGCTTCAGGATAAGCAGACCTCCATTCAGCGTGTAGCGCGACTCTTCCATGGAGATTGCAAATTTCGTTTTCCGAATGAGGTTCTCAAGGATCGCGGCGGGAATTTTCACCAGTGTGTGGGGCATCACCGGCAGAGCGGGGAAGTTTTCCTTCGCCATGCCGACCAGCTTGTATTTCTTCTTGTCGCTGACGATCTCCACCCAGTGGTTCTCAAGCAACTTGACCTTAATTTCGCCTTCGGGAAGCAGGCGCACCAGTTCCAGCAGTTTCTTGGCGGGGATAGTCCCGGCGCCTTCTTTCTTGATCTTGGCTTCGCACGAGGTCCGAATGCTCAGCTCGAGGTCAGTGGCCGTAATCGTCAACTGGCTCCCCTTAGCCTCCACCAATAGATTCGACAGAATAGGGATTGTCGTCTTGCGCTCGACGACACCCTGCGTGGTCGAGAGTTCGTTCAACAGCGCGGACTTTGTAACGCTGAATTCCATCGCTTGATGTTCCTCGCGTGCCGTTCCAGGTGCGGTCATTTTGAAGTTTGCCCTCGATCAGGCCCGGGACGAGGCCTTTCGTCGCTCAATTCCACCGCTGCTGTACTTTACTCGCTTTTCAGCCACTAATAAAGCCCACTTTAGGTCGTAGCGCTGTGGAAATGAGTGGGAACAAATGTTTCTCCTTGCTGCTCCCAAAACAAAGACTCAAACGGAACGATCCACAGTACGACAGGAAAATTTTTGTGTTCAGAAAGTATAAAGCTTGTTGTTGTGATGAGTGCTGTGAATCTGTGGAAACCACCAAAACCCCCATCGTGTACTTGCTTTAGAGGGTCCCGTTGCAAGTGGCGCTTTGTGGGTATCGCGGAAAACGTGGTCTCGAGGCGCGGGCCCGAGGTTAATTCTAAGACTTTGGTCACAACGATCAACATATTTTCCTCCCCTTTCTCAAGTTTTCCCCACAGGGCGTAAGCACATGACCACGCGAGAATTTTGGGAGAGTGGCAAAGCGTCAAGAACAATAGTAAGGAAGAGCGCAAAACGGGAGCGGAGGGAGAGTCCCGCCTTTCAGAGCAAATCGAGAGGGAAAGGTCGGCCGCCTACTGCAAGGCGTCCATCAGGCGCGTGATGGTGCGGTTCAGATCCTTGTCGGACCGCCGCAACTCTTCAATCTTGTTGATGGAATGCAGCACAGTAGTGTGGTGCTTGCCGCCGAACTGCCGTCCGATTTCCGGAAGCGAAGCGGTGGTGAGTTGCTTGACGATGTACATCGCCACCTGCCGCGGAAAGGCAATCGCGCGCGTGTTGCTGCGCACCTTCAGATCCTGTTCCCGCAAATTAAAATGTTCGCTCACGCGCTTTTGAATCAGGTCGATGGTGACGCGCTTCTCCTGCGAAGCAATAATGTTCCGCAGTACCTGCTGTGCTGTCCCCAGCGAAATCGTCGCGCCGGTCAACGAAGCGTAAGCCATCAGCCGCGTCAAAGCGCCTTCCAGTTCGCGCACGTTGGACTTGATGGCCCGAGCGATGTATTCCGCCACGTCATCCGGCAGGCTAAAGCGGTCGTTCTCTGCCTTTTTCTGCAGAATGGCGATCTTAGTCTCGAGGTCCGGCGGCTGGATGTCTGCAATCAATCCCCATTCGAACCGCGAGCGCAGCCGCTCTTCGATGGAGTTGATATCTTTGGGCAAGCAGTCCGAGGAAATGACAATTTGTTTCTGCTGTTCGTAGAGTGCGTTGAAAGTATGAAAAAATTCTTCCTGCGTCCGCTCTTTTCCGGCGATGAACTGGATATCGTCGACCAGCAGCACGTCCACAGTGTGGAACCGGTCGCGGAAACTGATCATGCGGTCGAAGCGCAGCGAATTGATCACTTCGATGGTGAATTTCTCAGCGCTGACGTAGCTCAGCCGCATGGCCGGATTGCGCTTCTTGATGGTGTGACCGATGGCGTGCATCAAGTGCGTCTTGCCCATGCCCACGCCGCCGTAAAGGAACAGCGGGTTGTAGGCTTTCGAAGGCTGCTCGGCCACCGCGCGCGAAGCGGCATGCGCGAATTCGTTGGACTTGCCGACCACGAACGAATCGAACGTGTAACGCGTATTGAGCTGGTGGTCGCTGCTCTCAAAATCCAGTTTTGCCTGCTTCACGCCGGAAACCACCGGGGCGGCCTGAACCGGCTCCTCTTCGGTGCACACGTATTGCACTTTCACGTTAGGCGTGCCGATTTCATGGAAGACGGCTTTGACGATGTCACCGTACGTGCGCGTCAAGACCTGCCGGAAGACGGCGCTGGGGATCTGGATATAGAGGGTATCGCCCTCGGCCCGGTTCAGCCTTGTCGGCTGGAACCAGGTCGTAAAGGTGTTGATGCTGACCCGGGACTTTACGTGCTCCAGAAATTTGTCCCACGGGTTAGCCAATTCGCGTTCACGCCCTAGTTGAGTAGCAGTCGTCATTAGAGGAAAAAGAAAACCCTATGCTATTTCCACAGTTGTGCAAAAGCTGTGGAAAGCAGGTCCATTTGCGTCTTTCTTCAGGCTTCGGGATTCTTGCCCGCGCCGGAACGCTCTATCTTGCCCCTGTCGCCCCGCGCGCGGCCCGTCTGGAATTGTCGGCCCACGTACCGCCGCTATGAGTCAGCGCGGGATTGTCTCTGATTGCCGCGTAAGGGGCAAGAGAAAAATAGGTGAAGGCCTGCACCGCTGTACACACACCATGCACAGTTTTTCCACAAGCACTGATTTTGTGCAGCTCCGCCGAGGGCCGCTGATTTTACGGCATTTGTAAACATTTGTTCATGCGCGCGCGCATTCGTGCACAGAATGCGGGCAACTTGCCCTGAGGAAAACTCGTCCTATTTTGGGTTTTTCTTGTCGGGCCGCTCGAATTCGTAGATGCCCAGCGGGTCGCTTCCGATGATCAAGCGCTCATTCTCGACGAGAATCGTGTTGGCTTCGAGCCGCGCTCCCTCCGGCGTGTAGATCTTATAGGTGGCCTGCCGGTTCCCTTCTTTGTCGAAATGCAGCAGCCTGTTCTGCAGCGCCATCCAGACTTCTCCGTTGGCCCGGTCTACGCCCACCGCCGTGAGCACGCGCTTGAACGACGGTTCCTTCCCTTTGTTTTCTTGGCGCACGATCTCCTTGCGCGCGGCCTGTGCCGCGGGAAAAGCGTCCAGCGCGGTGTACTGAATGTCCTGTCCGGCGTAACCCAGGCGGTCATATTGCCGCACCGTGGGCTCGGGCAAATAGGCAAACGCATAATAAAGATGCCCCTGCGCGTCCGTGGCCAACTGCCCGATGTTCAGAAAGCGATTCAGCTCCGCGCGCTCGGTGAGCGGCTCCGGATCGCCAAATTCGCGCACGTCTCTTCCGTTCTTATCGAAAACCATCACCAAGTGCGGCTCCCGGAGGGTGCCGACGGCCACTTCGCCTTCCGGCAGCGCCGCAACGGAAACCGGATTCTTCACGGAAATTGAACGAAGCAGTTCCCCATCCGGCGAGAAAGTGGAAATGAGATTCGCCCCGCGGTCTGCGATGTAAATGCGTCCCGCGGCATCCACATCGCAATCTTCCCCAAAGGCAATGGTTCGCGTCGCCTTTACCTCCGCGGTTGTTGAAGCCGCGGAGGCCTTAATCGACAGCACCTGCCTGCCTTGCGCATCAAACACCAGCAAGCCGGGCGACGGCGACGCCAGAACGTACAGCCGCCCGTCCGCGCCCCGCTTGACCGCGCGCAAGCCAGGGCCCACGCCTGGAAATATTCGCTGCCTGGCGGTGAGGTCGAGGTCGCCCTCGTCCTGAGCAGCCGCGCTACCAGCGGCGCACGCCAGCAGACACATCACCGCAAAAACTCCCACAATTGGACCCATCGGCTGTCGCATGAATCTTCAGATTACTATGGACGTGCGCAGGTTGCCCTGCGTTGCAGCCGTGTGCCGTAACGATTAGTCAATGCAGAAGCGCAAGCGTTCGATGGAACGGGCGCGCAGGCTGCCGGCAACGTTGCGCGGGCCTTCGTCGTCGGTCTCGATCAAGACGCAATTCATCTGCACGTCGCCCGAAGCCACTTCAAACCGCGCGGGCAGCCCGTTCAGAAATTTCCCGATGATGCCGTTGCGGTCCATCCCAATCACGCCGCCATGCGGCCCGGTCATGCCCACGTCCGTGATGTAAGCCGTACCTTGCGGCAAGACGCGTTCATCGGCGGTAGCTACGTGCGTGTGCGTGCCGACGACCGCGGTCACGCGTCCGTCCAGATACCAGCCCATGGCGATTTTCTCGCTGGTGGTTTCCGCGTGCATGTCCACGAACACAAACGCCACATCCGCGGGAATTTTCGCCAACTCGCTGTCAGCTTTTCGGAAAGGATCGTCAATCGGGGTCATGAACACACGCCCCTGCAAATTCAGCACGGCGTACTTAACGCCATTCCTTGCCGCCCCCACAAAAAGCCCGGCGCCCGCATTGCCTTCGGGAAAATTTGCCGGGCGCAACAGCCGTGGCTCATGCGGCAGGAATTCCAGAATCTCTTTGCGGTCCCAGCTGTGATTTCCGCCGGTCAGCACATCGATTCCCATTTTCAAGAGCTCTTCCGCTAGCCGTGGCGTGATCCCGAATCCCGAAGCCGAATTTTCGCCGTTAGCGATCACAAGATCGACCTGCCTCTGCGCCACGATATCCGCCAGCCGATCGCGAACGATCTGCCGTCCCGGCGAGCCAACGATGTCTCCCACAAAAAGTACGCGCATGGCCTCTTTCGAACAGCGAAACACAAAAATGGAGCGGACCGCTTGGCCGTGGAGAGCTAGGCCGTGAACCTCTGAAATAGTAGGGCGCCACGAGCCAGCCGTTAGGCTTTCCTGCCCCGCTCGCGCGTCTTTCTGCTTCCTGCCCGGAAGAGACCCGCCAGCGGGACAGGCCGTGCACACAGGCTGTCTATCCGCAGCACCTCAGAGATTCGTCATTGGTTCAAACAGCTTTCGCACCCGCACCTGCTTCGAAGTACCGCTCCATCTCCATTGTAGCCGCACCGCTAAACCCGCGTCCAACCGCCGCGTGGCCCCGTCCCAAAACGTTTAGTTCCGCGGATTGCATGCGCCAGAGGTAGAATCACTAGCGAATTTCAGGGGAAGCAGAATGCGCCATTCACGCCGGTCTATCTCAGCCTTCGGGCTGCTCTTCATTTCTCTCGGTCTCCCGTCTGCGGCGCTCCGAGCGGATACCTTGTCCAGTGCGGCACCGCCCGATCAACTCGGCAAAGTGAATTTCCCGACCAGTTGCTCCGCCGCAGTGCAACCCGCCATCGAAAAGGCCGTCGCGCTCCTCCACTCCTTCCAATACAAGGAATCTGAGCAGACTTTTACCGACGCCGCCACCAGCGAACCAAAGTGCGCCATCGCTCACTGGGGTAAGGCCATGGCGCTGTTCTACCAGCTCTGGGAATTCCCGGACGACAAGAAGCTAAGGGAAGGCCAGAAGGAGATCGAGCGGGCGCGGAAACTTCACCCTACCAACGTCCGGGAACAAGGCCTCATCGCAGCGGCCGTGATTTTCTACCGGAAAAAATCCAAACTCACCCATGCCGAGCGCATCAAAGCGTATTCCGACTCGCTGGAACGTTTTTACGCCCAATCTCCGGGCGACGCCGAGATGGGCGCCTTCTATGCCCTCTCTCTCGTTTCCCTCTCTTATGCCGACGAACCCAATATGCTTGCGCTCCAGCAAAAGGCTATTTCCGTTCTCCAGCCCTTGCTGCAGCAGTATCCTGATCATCCTGGAATTGCACACTATCTGATTCACGCTACCGACCGCCCGGAACTCGCGGCCCAGGGCCTGGAAGCTGCCCGCCGCTACGCCGCCATCGCGCCCGATTCCGCTCACGCCCTGCACATGCCTTCGCATATCTTTGTGCGCCTCGGCCTGTGGCAGGACTCCATCAACTCAAATATTGCCGCGAACGCCGCCGGCGCTCACGCTGCGGAAATGCATTTAGCCGAATACCATTACCAGACTCACGCTATGGACTTCCTGAGCTACTCCTATCTCCAGAGCGGCCAGGAGGCCAAAGCGCGTGAAGTCATCGAACACGCCAACCATATTGTCGGCGCCAGCGAGGAACAAAAAGCGGTTCACCATGCCGGTCTAGCGGCGAGCACTGCCCTTGAATTGCACCGCTGGAAAGAAGCGGCCAGCTTGCCGGTTCCCGCGATTCGCAAGAATTGGCAAGACACCACGTATTGGGCCCGCGCCATTGGCGCCGCGCGCAGCGGGGACATCTCCGCTGCCGAAGCCGACGTCAACGAACTCACCCAACTCGTCGCCGACCGCGAGAAGCGCTCAATAAAGAAGGGCTACACCGCCTCCACCGAAAAAGCCACCGATTTGCGCGAAG
>Ga0210400_10000233_pt1 | contig 68667 bp, 34 predicted proteins | sample IncBWH26MmetaG_FD_155456 | JGI IMG/M metagenome (GOLD analysis project Ga0210400, IMG submission 155456) | Forest soil microbial communities from Barre Woods Harvard Forest LTER site, Petersham, Massachusetts, United States - Inc-BW-H-26-M | ecosystem: Environmental > Terrestrial > Soil >...
GACAGCCTTTTCAATATGACGACCCCCACTCCTTCGGCAGGAATGAAGCCATCGCCGCCCTCACCGAAACTTTGGCAATGGCCGTCACCGGAGATGAACTGCCCGGCGCTGAGCAGGAGGTATTTATTGGGATGAACCGTGACGTTCACTCCGCCCGCGATGGCCAGCCTGGTTCTTCCCTGCTTCAAATCCCGGCAGGCGACGTCAATGGCAGTAAGTGATGAAGAACACATGGTGTCCACTGCCATGCTGGGACCGTGCAGATTGAGAACGTACGACACACGATTGGCGATGCTGGCCACGTTGCCCGCAAAACCCATCTTCAAACTCTGTGCATTTGCTTGCGAGTGAAACAATTGGTATTCGCTGTACATCACGCCGACATAAACACCCACTTGGCTCGCCTGATCATGCTCCGCGGACTTCTGCAGGCTCGCCCGTGTGTACCCGGCGTCTTCCATCGCCATCCACGCATGCTGCAAAAACAACCGCTCTTGCGGATCCATGTACTTGGCTTCTTTAGGCGCGATGTTGAAAAATAGCGGATCAAATTCATCCACTCCCCGGATGAATCCTCCCCATCGACTGTAGTGATAGCCTGCTTTGGTGCGATCTTCGCTGAAGTATTCCCGCCAGTCCCAGCGCTCCCGCGGCACTTCGATGACGCAATCTTTGCCCGCGCTCAGATTGTCCCAAAATGCCTCCAGGCTCTCCGCTTCCGGATAGCGACCACTCAAACCGATAATCGCTATGTCCTCAGCATGCGTTTCGGGCAGTTCGCGTCCGCTGCGCCTGGAACGAACAATACCTTGCGCTCGCCGACGCCGCGGCGGAGTTTTCAAGAGTGATTGCGGATTTAACCTCTGCGCGTCCTGATCTGCGGACGATCGTGGTTCCACAGGTTCGAGTTCCGTCACTCCCACCCACCGCTTCACAGCGTCCTCTTCTGACTCAAGGAAGTGATTGACCAATGCATCGATGGTCCGAAACTCAAAGAAGACTGTACTGGAAATGTGAGCGAATACGTTCCTGAGCGCCTCGACCATGCTCACGATCAAAATCGAATCAATCCCGTATTTCTCCAATTCCTCCCTGGAATCGATCTCGTGGACTCGAGTGGTCTGGCTAACCACCTTCTTGAACGCGGCTATTGCTCGGTCGCGCAACGACTGGAGGTGAACATTCTCAATCACAGCAGGAGGCATTTCTCTCCGGGGCCTAGCGTCAACACTTAGTTTTGCGGCTGCCTTCCTGGCTAAGGGTTGTGCCTGGACTCCTACGTCCAGTTCCTTCCGATTCTGTCGGATCACGCCGTCGCTTTGGGCGACGATGACCTGCTGCCCCCGCTCATGCGACGCAAAAGCCGGAAAAAGCACACACTGAAATCCTTCACCTTCCAGCACACGTTGCCAGGTCTCTGAGGCGAGGGTCGGCGTGCTGGGAATCCGTAGAGCGCTATCCTCGTACAGCCACCAGCCCTCCAGCAAACCAAAGGTGAGGTGTGTGAAGAGACTTTCTCCTTGCAGTTCGTTCAGAAGCAGAACACCATTGTGTTTTAGCAGGGCCTTGGCATTGCGCAATGTTGTGCGAATGTTCCTGGTTGCATGCAACACATTAGTCGCAATGACCAGGTCATATGTGCCCAAGTTCATGCTTTGAGACTCGAGTGCTTGCTCAATGTTCAACAAGCGGTAAGTTAAATAGGGCACCGCATGGCCAAATGCCCGCTCTGCATGCATCAAGAACGCCTTTGAGATATCCGTGTAACAGTAGTCGGCGATACTGGTCTCGTAGCGTTTCAGTCGCTTGAATACCGTCTCGCTCGTACTGCCGGTTCCCGCGCCAATCTCAATGATGCGGACCCGGGCGTCAGCGTCCTGCTTGAAAAGAAGTTCGACAAATTCCACTACGGCGTCAGCCAGGACCGAATTGAAATAGTCTGCTGCGGGATTGTTCTTGTAGAAGCCCTCGACCAACTCCATCGATGAATTGGGAAATAGAACGTCCGTGGCCAGCCGCTTGCCTGTCAGAATCTCGGGCAGCCCTCGCAGCGTCGCGTCCACAAGCCTCACATGAACGCTGATGTCTGGATCTTTGAGCCATTCATGTTTTCCCCTATCCCACTCAGCCCACGCCGTTGTTGGATCCAGCGCGCTGGAGCTGCTCGCGATGCTCTGGCAGTCTGTGAAGGTTCCATAACCTTCCCTGGCTAGAACATGAAAACTCACCTCCAACCAGCGGTCATAAAAAGCAGGAATTTTCCGTTGCTGCTTCAATGCAACTGTCGAACCCTGACGTTTATCGAACAAACCAACGCTGCGCAGTTGATGGAACAGCAACTGGACCATCCAACGCTGCATGTCGTTGGCTTTGACTTTTTCATCCTTCGAAACACGAGACTCAACAAAGATCCGATTTGTACGCGGAGACAAGTGATCGGCCGGTAAAGGCAGCCGTTGATCCGCGAACGTGATCTGATCGTGACATACGCCCATGGCTTCAAGAACACGCGGCTGCGCCTTGACAAATAGAAGCTGGGAGACCGGCGTGGAGAGCAGTTGCGCCAAAGCTGCCATGCCTTCTTCCGGCTCAATTGAACCAACACCGCTCTTTGTCATCCGCGCTCGATAAGCCTCGGTGGCAACGACGCCGCGATTGCCCCAATACCCCCAATTCATGATCTTTACCGGGCACGACCACGATCGCGAGAGTTGATGCGCGAATGAATCTTCAAAGGTGCAGCCTGCGAGATAATTGCTTTGACCCGGAGGTTTCACAAAACTCAGGAATGACGAGAAGAAGAGCACCCAGTCGAGTTGCTCCTGGGCGAACACTCGCGCCATGCAAACACTAACGTTCACCTTTGCAGCCAGGCTGGATTTGACGCGAGCTTCATCCATCTGGACCAGGCTTTTGTCAGCCAACACAATTGCGGCCTGCACAACCCCATGAATTCGGCCCCATTGCGCCTTGATCTGGGCAACTGCTTCGGCAAGCGCGCCGCTATCCGTAGCGTCAGCTCGAATGTAAGTGGGAACGGGCCCCAAGGCTGAGAGCCGATTGAGCTTGGCTTGTATCTCGGCATTCAACTCGCGGCGGCCAATCCATACCATCTGTGCCTGACAGTTTTGGATCAGATGTTCGCTAAATACTTCTCCAATTCCACCCGCTCCACCGATTACGACATAAACGCCTCCCTGACGGTACGGTATGGCTTGTGCCGTTGGACACTGGCACGGTATCAACTGCTGCCGATACCACTCGCGGGCCCGATACATCCACGCGTTGCCTTGCACGTCGGCTGGAAGGCTGAATACTTCGTCCAACGGCCATGCGCCCGTCAGGGGCAGGTCAATCAGCCGTATCTTCCAATTTGGGAATTCCTTTGCCAACGAACCAACTAAGCCATGAACACTTGCATGCGATGGCTGAACACATTCATCGCGACCAACTGCTTGCGTTTGCCGTGTCAATACGGTCCAGCCCACATTCCTGGCGCCGTAACCCAGCCACAGCAGAGCTTTGATGAAGCGGAAACAGCCCAGAACACCCTGCGCCTGTTCGGTGATCAGGTGTTCATCAGTGACATCCGTTGCTTGTGAGGGCGGAGTCAACCACACCACATGGTCAATGGGACGTTGAAGGTGTAGGCGTTCCAGAGGCGGATCGAATTCATCGAGCAGCTCGAGGGTACTTACGTTCGAATAAAGCAATCGGATCTGTTCCCGCTCTTCAGCGGTTCCGCCCACCAGCACGATGTGGGAATCAGCAGACGGCCATCGCGTGGTTGGTGGCGGCGTCACTGCATCCCAAGTCGGCACAAGAAGTACCGGACTCATTGCCTCATCCTTCAGGGCCGTCGTCGAGTTCGGCCAATCAGATCTGAGCTTGCGTTCCAGCACCCGGCTGATAAATCCATTCATCCGTACGCAGATGCGGCCGCTCTCATCGCAAATATCAATGGCTAATGCCTGTAACCGTGCCGTGGCTGAGTTTTCATGCCGCTGCTTGTTTGTTTCTCGAACGTACACATAGGCTTGCTCGGGAGTACGATCGAAAATCTCAACCTGTTTCAGCTCAAACGGCAGCCTTGGCTTGGGCGCCTCTCTGGATTGATCGACGTCAGAATCGGCAAGCGAGAATTTAACAGCCGCCTGTAACGCGGCGTCGAGCACTCCCGGATGCAGCCCATACTCGTCGCGAGTCACGTTCAGGCAGTCAGGTAGCGCTATTTCCGCCAACAGGTAGGGTTGACCGGCTGGGCTCCGGCCCACGCCGAGGCTGCGGATGCCACGAAATGTCGGGCCATATTCAATTCCCATGGCACGGAATGTGGCGTAACAGCGAGCGCCATCGATATTCTTATCGCAGGCTGCTCTTAGCGCTCGCCAATCCAGCCGCTGATCGTCTCCCACGGGATCCTTGGCGCCCAAAGACGCTTTACCCCGCGCGTGAACGGCATCCTCACCGGTCTGGCCGCTGTATATTTCGAAATCAATGTTTCCTTTTTCATCGGCAAACAATCCAATGTGAACTCGCTGAGTTTCATCGGTGATGATGGGCGATGTCCACACCACATCCTGTAGCCGGACGACCATGTGATCTTCACTGCTATCCGTGACCGCCGATGCCATCACTGCCGCGCGCGCCATCTCCAGATAGCACACGGCGGGCAGGACCTTGGCGCCCTGCACCACATGATCAGCCAGGAAGAACTCATCACCGCTAAACCGAGATGTGAACCGTTGCTCGCTTAGGTCTGAGGTGTTACTGTGCAGCAACGGATGCAGGTCTGCCTGCACGCCAGTTGTCTGTCGCCCCTTCGCCGTGCGCTGCGTGACTGCCTCACGGTCAATCCAGTAACGCTCTTTGGCAAAAGGGTAGGTAGGCAAACTGAGTCGCCTAGGCTTGCGCTCTTCCGGCCTCTGGTAATATTTGTGCCAGTCGATCTCAATTCCTGACACCCATACGATTCCGAGCTGTTCCAGATTTCTTTTCGACAGTGCTTCATCGATTAGTTGCTGACCTGATTTCGTCTGCCACAGCCGGGCAAGATTGGAATCGGTTTGCGACACCTGACCGGACCATACGTCGGGAACCTCATTGTTTCCTGACAACCACTGCCTAAGTTTGCCCAGCAGGTCCACATGGTCGCTCACTCGAATGGCCAGCCGCTGTTTCATGGCTGTGCGGCCAGTCTGCCATGTATAAACGGCATCAGCGAAATCAACGGCTGCCGATGCCTGTTCCAGCCAGCCAATCACCTGCGTGGCATAAATCTGAAGGCGCTCATGACTGGTCGCTGACAATATGAACAGATGATCGTTCTCCTGGCTGCGCGGCAATGGCTCTGGAACATGCTCCTGTACGACGACGTGAGCGTTGGCGCCGCCTGAACCAAAGCTGCTTACTCCCGCCAGGCGAGGCGTGTCCGCATCCCAGTCGCGGAGCTGATCCGCAATGAAGAAAGGTGCGTCTTTCCAATCAATCTTGGGATTGACTCGGTCGCAATTGATCGATGCTGGAATCTGGCGGTGCTGAAGAGATAGAACAGCTTTCAACAAACCAGTAATTCCTGCTGCAGGTTCGAGATGACCGAGATTGCTTTTGACGGAGCCAATGCCACAAGGCCTAGCCTGCCGGTTGCTCGCCTGCTGCATGTAGGCGGCATGTATTCCCTGGATTTCGATGGGATCGCCCAGCGAAGTCCCAGTGCCATGGGCCTCGATGTAAGTGAGATCGTGGGAGGCGATGCCTGCATCCTGCCAGGCAGCTATGAGCAGGTCGCTTTGCTTTTGTGGATTGGGAACAGTCAAGCCTGCGGCGAGGCCGCCGTGATTCGTGGCGCTGCCCTTTATTACGGCATGAATCTGGTCACCGTCAGCCAGAGCCGCATGCAGCGGCTTGAGCAGAAGCATCACTGCGCCTTCCGAACGCACGTAGCCATTTGCCCGGGCATCGAACACCTTGCAGCTTCCATCCCGCGCAAGCATACCGGCCTTGTAGTAGGCGATGGACAAATCAGGATGGCAAATCAGGTTCACACCACCGACTAACGCATTGCTGCAAGCCCAGGAACGAATGGATTGAATGGCAGTATGCAAAGCGACCAACGAGGACGAACAGGCGGTGTCAATCAGCAAGCTGGGACCGGACAAATCAAAGAAGTAGGAAAGACGGTTTGCCAGGACGGCCAAAGAGTTTCCAATGCCATAGTGAGCTTCCACCTTCAGCCCAGCTTCCTGGATCAAGCGGCTGTAGTCGTAGTTGCTGGCGCCGATAAAGACTCCGGTATTCGAGCCCTTTAAGGTCTCAGGAAGAATTCCCGCATCCTCGAGGCAGGCCCACGCCAGTTGCAACAGAATTCGCTGCTGCGGATCAGTGATTTCGGCTTCCGCGCGAGACATGCGGAAAAACGGTGCATCAAAAGCATCCACGTCATTGACAAAGCCGCCCTGATCTATAGCGGGCATGTCACGATCTGCAGGCCAACGTCCGCGGGCGCCGGGAAATGAACTAATCACACACTTCTTTGCGACCAACGCCTGCCAGAGCTGATTTGGGGTTTCGATGCCACCAGGAAGCTTGCAAGACATGCCGACAATGGCAATGTCTCCGAAAGAGGAGCGATTCTGACTGGTTATTTTGCTGCGCGAGATTGGCGCGTTGTTATCCGTATCTTCCTCGGCGCTGACCGGCGCAGGCGAATTTGCGGGCCTTGCGTCCGGAATGGCTGCGCACCGCGCCGTGAGATGTTCAATGACTTTTCGAAGACTGTTGTGTTCGAAGAAAAAGCCAGCCTGAAGTTCCAAGCCGAATTTCTCTTCAAACTGCATTTGTAGTTTCAACAAGTCGGCCGAATCCAGACCCATTTCCATGACCGGACGCCCGAGATCGAGCGCGTCTCTGCTGACATCCATCAGCCGAGCAACTTGCTCCTGTACAAATTGGCCAACCTGCTGTTCATCAAGCCTCTCCTGCGTATCGGCCGTGAAGGCTGATTCAGTTGCGCGGCGGCCATGCTTCGGCGTTCTGTTGAGAATGTCGTAGACCACCAATACACCGTTCCCGAGATTCGCTTGGTCCTGCGGACGATAACCCGGCACAGCTTTGACGATTTTGGCGCCATGCGACTGATGAAACGTCAGGACTGGATCTTGGTTATCACCCTGCTGTTGAATGTATTGCGGGAAAGATTGGCCGCTGGTGGAATCGTAGTTCTTGCACAGGGTAACTCCTGCGACTTGCTCGATCGCCGTCATGAGGCTGCACCGCTGCAACATGAACTCCAGCAACTGATCCCCGTAGCCCAGGTTTTGGACATGAGGATCAATATTTACGGCCAACAGTTGAATGATCGAACCTGATGGCTCGTGCAGCTTATCGATCTCCTCAGCATTGCAAGTCATGAGCGCGTCAGTATTCGCAATCCGCTGGCTGTAGATAACACCGAGAACTCTCCCTTCTTTCTCCAGGACGAATTGACCCTGCGGATATTGACGCAACCGTGAATCAATCTGCTCGCGGGAAGTTCGCGTATGTTGCCAGCAAAGTTCTTCCAGTTCGCAGAGCCGCTCCACATCGGCTTCCGCGGCGTGGCGGACGACGTAGTCGCGCTTTACAAAATTGTGCAAGCTGATTCGGCACGGACCAGTGGTCCGTGGATAGCGTCCCACACCGCCATCGCTGAACAGACCAGCGTTCGCCGCCAGGGTGATGAAGGCTTCCGCACTGATTAAATAGTCATGCGCGAGGTGATCAATGCAGTTATGCCGTGCAATTTCGGATTGTCCCTGATCTTGTCGGTTGGGTTTGGGCAGAGCAGCGTGGTTTTCTACGATCAGCAACCGCGAGCCCGCCATGGTTTCCGCCAGAAGACCAAAATGCCGCCGCCAGCAGCTCAAAACGATTAATGCGTCCAGTGGCTGCCCTTGCGGACCCAGATAACGCGCAGGCTGATCGTCCGCCAGAACGGCAAGCTCCGGATTGGCAGGCTGGCTCGGATCCACGTTGATGAGAATGAGATGAGGCTCTTTCTCAGACGGTTCTACCGCGAAAACCTCGACAATTTCACGGCGCAGATCCGCGACGGACAAACCACGTCGCCGGCAAGCTTCTACAATGGGAATGCTTATGGGGCTCATTTGCTGAAAGAGTGGCTGGCGGGTTGGTTTGGAATATTAGGTTTCCCTGCTGAGCGAGGAGCTAATCTGCGTCTACAGGGGAAGAATGACGGGTGACATCAACGAACTTGCATTCAGACAATGTTCCCGCTCCATCGGTGCGGGACAACTTCTAGAGTCAACGGTCTTGGCTAGCGTTCAATCGGCGCGACTTCTGCGGAATCAAGCATATGGCCGGCAGACGTCGGTGTCATCGCTGCTAGCAATGGATCCGCTCCCGACGAAGTTTCAAGTTTAAGCGCTTCCGTCAGACCCTGAGGATCGAGCTTTTTGATGAAGGAGAAATGGTCTCCTTCTACATCGTAGACGTGCACCGGTTTCAGAAGCAGCTCATTCCAGCCGTAGTCACGAGGCATGGGTGCTGCGTTCTGCTGATTCTGGGTTGCACGATACAACGACACATCAACGTGGCGGATGAGCTTCAACGGTTGGTAGGCGCTATAAGAAAGTAAGTTGGCTCTGTAGATGTCATGCAGCGCCTTCAATTGCTCGGCCGTGATTTCGAATCCACGAGCATTGAGGAAGCCGAGGACATATTGACTATTCTCCTCGATTGACGACTGACGAAATCGCTCAGCATCAATTTCCAGATGCACTCCGGATAGATTCGCGGCCATTGTGCACGCCTGAAAGAGCTCAGCAGCTTCATCGGCGGGCGAGTGCTGGCGCATCACCGCCGGAGCCAGTGAGTCCAGCAACACCAGAGATGAAATGTGCTCGCCTTGCTCGAGAAGAATCCGGGCCATCTCGTAGGCTACTACTCCGCCATAGGAGAACCCGATCAAACGATACGGTCCTTTTGATTGTACGGCCTTAATGGCGGAAAGATTGGCCAGGGCGGTTTGCTCCACCGTGCTCAATGGCGGCGTTTTGCCATCCGAGCCAGCCGACTGCAAGCCATAGAATGGCTGGTCAGGACCGAGAATCCGACTAAGCGACCGTAATGACCACGCATGACCATCTGCTCCCGGCAGGCCAAAAACCGGCAGCGCGTTCCCGTTGGTTTGAATGGGAACGAGAATATCTCCGGATGTGATTGTTTTCGTCGAAATCAACTTAGCCAGGGCTGCGATGTTAGAAGCACGAAAGAGAAACGCCAAGGGAAGCGACTGGCTCAACCGCCGGCTCATTCTCGCAATCAATTGCACTGCCGACAATGAGTGTCCGCCCAGTTCGAAGAAGCTGTCGTTGATTCCGATCTTCGCGGGGGGAAGGTTCAAGACCCCAGCCCAGATCTCCACAAGCTGCCGTTCCAGGTCTGTGCGCGGAGGCACGTAGGGGCGGCCGGAAGAAATCTTGAATTGCTTGCTCACCAGGGCGCGACGATCTGCTTTGCCGTTCGAACTCAGAGGTATTGCCAGCAGGCTTACGAATGCCGCCGGAATCATGTATTCCGGCAAGGTTTGCGCGAGATGCGCGCGCAGGGCTTCGGCAGGCAGTTGCACCGGCTCACCTGACACCCTGGTTTTCGTAGAGTAAAAGGCGATCAATTGCTTGTCACCTTCCGGCCCCTGCGCAACTACGGCGCAGTCCTGTATCTCGGGGTATTGATTGAGGCTGGCTTCGATCTCGCCCAATTCAATGCGAACCCCCCGGATCTTCAACTGCGTGTCCATGCGGCAGAGATACTGAATGTTGCCGTCATCCAGCCAACGCGCCAGGTCTCCTGTCTTGTACATGCGCGTTCCCGGCTGGAAGGGGTTGGCCACAAATTTCTCTTTCGTCAACTCCGGCCGGTTCAAATAACCACGCGCCAAGTTGTCGCCCGCGATATGCAGTTCCCCCGGCACTCCGATGGGCTGAAGATGTTGATGGGCATTCAGAATATGAATCTGCGTGTTGGCGATGGGCTTGCCGATGGGCACAAAAGGATAGCTTAGCTGCGAGCAATCATAGGCCGTGACATCAATGGCCGCCTCAGTGGGTCCATACAGATTGTGCAACGCCGCCTCGGGGAACCTTGTCCTGTAGTCATCCACCGATCTCTTGTCGAGGGCCTCTCCGCTGCAGAAGATCTGCCTCACGCAACCACAGCTCCCGCGGGCATTCTCCAAAAACACGCGCAACATGGATGGAACAAAATGCAGCGTGGTCACCTTTGCCCGCTGAATCAGGCTCTCCAGATACCCCACATCCTTATGCCCCTCCGGGTCCGCAAACACCAGCGACGCGCCCGTCATCAGCGGCCAGAAAAATTCCCAGACCGACACATCGAAGCTGTACGGCGTCTTCTGCAACACTACATCGTCCGCCGTCAAGCGATAGCAGTCTTGCATCCAGTGCAGGCGATTCACTAACGCCTGGTGCTCCACCAGCACACCTTTGGGCTTACCGGTGGATCCCGAGGTGTAGATGAGGTAAGCCAGATTCTGGGGCTGGACCTCCCGACGCAGTTCGGCTCCGCTGGCCTGCAGCGCTGCAGCTGATCGACTGATGTCCGGCCACTCCTTATCCAGGCTGACTAACTTTACGTCACCCAGTAACAGCGACTTGACTTTGTTTCTTAGTCGCTCTTGAGTCAGCACAACCGCTGCCTGACTGTCCTGCAGCATGTACTCCACCCGGTCGTCGGGGTAAGCGGGATCCACGGGCAGATAAGCTCCGCCTGCACGCACGATTGCCATGATTCCCACCATCATCTCCAGCGACCTCTCCACGCACAGCCCCACTACACTGTCCGATTTCACTCCCAGAGATTGCAGGTAAAGCGCCAGAGCGTCGCTTCTCTCATGAAGTTCCTGGTAGCTCAACTCCTGATCGCCAAACCTGACTGCTTTCCGGCCGGGATTGTCCCGCACTTGTTCAATAAAAAAATCGTGGATGCACTTGTCCCGGGGATAGTCGCTCCGCGTATCGTTGTAGGCGACCAGTAGTTGATGTTTTTCTCCTTCAGCGAGACACTCCAGATTGCAAATCTTCGCAGCTGGTGTGGCGGTGATAGCCTGGCACAGAGCTGTGAAGTGTGCAGCCATGCGGGCTATGGTCTCGGCCTTATACAGCGCTGTCCTGTATTCGATCGACCCGGCCAGCCCCTCCTCCGTCTCTGCAAATTCGAGACTGAGATCGAATTTGGCGACTCCAGTTTCGAGAGGATAAGGCTGAAAGCCCGGTTCCAGCGTCTCGCCGCTGGTGTTTTGCAATAAGAACATCGCTTGAAATAGCGGAGACACAGCAAGGTTGCGCTGAATCTCCAGCATGTCCACCACTTTTTCAAACGGCGCATCCTGATGCTCGTAGGCTTCCAGGCAAGTGGCCCGAATCTGGGAGAGTAGCGCCGAAAATGTATCCTCCGCCTCGACTTGGCTGCGCAGGGCCAGTGTATTGACAAACATTCCAACCAGACCCTGCGTTTCCCCATACTGGCGATTGGCGATTGGAGTTCCGACACAGATATCATTTTGCCCCGTATAGCGATGGAGCAAGACCTTGAACGCAGCCAGCAGCACCATGTACAGCGTGCCACTTTTCTGTTGAGCAAGGCGCTTCAGCTTTGCCGTTAACTTAGCATCCAGGGTGAATCTGTACGCGGCTCCGGCAAAGGTTTGCACGCTCGGCCTGGGATAGTCTGTCGCCAAATCCAAACTGTCGGGAGCACCGGCCAGTTTCTTCTGCCAATAGGCCAGTTGCTCCTTGATTACTTCGCCTTCTTCCAGCACTCTCCTTTGCCATACAGCGTAGTCAGCGTATTGGATGGGTAGCGGTGACAGATCAGGATGACGGCCCTGACGCAAGGCTTCGATAATCAAGCTCAGTTCCCGGATCAATATCGCGATGGACCACCCGTCACTGATGATGTGGTGCATATTGAGCAACAGGATGTGCTCCTGCTCACTCAGTTGGATCACTTTGCCCCGAAGAAGCGGTCCGTTCGCCAGATCAAAATGTCCCGCCGCTTCCTGGTGGCAGATTTCTTTAGCTACTCTTTGTTTTTCGTCTATGTTTGGGTAATGGCTTAGATCGATGCGCTCCAGCCTGAAATCCAGTTTGTCGAGAATACGCTGCTGGGCCTGCCCGTCCTGGCTGGGAAATACGGTGCGCAGATTCTCATGTCGTGCAATGACCAAGTTCAACGCCTCTTCCAACTGGCCCACGTTCAGTTCGCCATGAATGATGACGGCTCCGGGAATGTTGTAACCGGCGCTCCCGGGATCCAGTTGATGGATGAACCATAGTCTCTCCTGAGCAAAGCTCAATGGCAGGCGTTCGAGTTGCGCTCGATCGACCGGTCGAATAGGTGGAATGGTGTTGTTGGCCGCTTGGGCAATGAATCGAGCTAACTGGGAAACGCTGCCTTGTTCAAACAGGGCCTTCAGTGGTAGGTCGATATCCATCCGGCTGCGAATCTTTGCGGTCACTTGCGTGGCCAGCAGCGAGTGCCCACCCAACTCGAAGAAGTTGTCGTTGGTCCCGATCTTGTCAGGCGCGAGCTTCAATACCTCGGCCCATATCTCCACGACTTGCCTCTCCAAGTCGTTTTCCGGCTCCACATACTCCCGCCACGAGCCAACCGCCACTTCCATCTTCTCGAGCGCCCGCCGGTCGACCTTCCCATTCGCATTCACCGGTATCGCCGCCAAGCTCACGAATGCCGCGGGCGCCATGTACTCTGGCAGAGTCCGTAGCAACTGGCCGCGCAGCTCCTCATTCGATAGTTGCACCAGATGATCAGCTCGTGTCTCTTTCGCCCGATAGAAGGCGATCAGTTGCTTGTTGCCATCTTCTCCCCGGGCGATGACAACGCTATCCTCAATCCCGGCATGTTGACTAAGGCGGGATTCGATCTCTTCAAGTTCAATGCGGAAACCACGAATCTTCACTTGCGTATCGATCCGGCCCAAGTATTGGATGTTGCCGTCATCCAGCCAGCGCGCCAGATCCCCTGTCTTATACATGCGGGTCCCCGGCCGGAACGGATTGGCCACGAACTTCTCCACGGTCAATTCCGGACGGTTCAGATACCCTCGTGCCAGACCGTCACCCGCAATATGGAGCTCTCCCGGTATGCCGATTGGTTGCGGGCCGTTCTTTTCATCAAGAATATAGATCTGCGTGTTATCGATGGGAACTCCTATGGGCACAGAACCATGTTGCCTCAGGATCTGCTTCGTAACGCATACCGCTGTACTTATGATGGTTGCTTCTGTGGGTCCGTAAGTATTGTGGAGACGGACGTTCGGGAATTCGTCAACAAGTGCTTGCGCCTTCGAATGCGTAAGCACTTCGCCCCCCACAATGATGTTCCTGATGCCAGTGAAGTCAAACCTGGAGGCTATCAGTTCATGAAAGAATGCCGTCGGAACATTGAGCGTCGTTACATTGTGTCTATCGGTGACCTGCTTGAGAGACTGCGGTATCAGCAATTTGTCTTTTTGTTCGATAACCAACTGAGCGCCGCTGTTTAAGATGACAAACAGTTCCTCCACAAACAAATCAAAGCTGATGCTGGAAAACTGAACCTGGATATCGTCTTTGGTTATTTGATACTGGCTCCGTGCAAACCGATTATGATTGACCAGGCTTCTGTGTTCTACCATCACGCCCTTGGGATTGCCGGTGGATCCTGACGTGTAAATTACATACGCTAAATGATGCGGCTTGACCTCCGAGTGTAGCGTAGCTCCGTGCTCCTTTAGCTCAGCCACGCGATCGCCAATCTCCTGCTCCTGCCCATCCAGAGAAATGAGTTGTGTCTCCGCCGGGACCAGTCCGCTCAATCTGCCCTTTAGCCTGTCCTGCGTCAACACAATCGCTGCTTGGCTGTCCTGCAGCATGTAAGCCAGGCGCTCATCCGGATAGTCGGAATCCAGAGGAACATACGCACCGCCGGCCTGTAATATTCCTAGCAAGCCCACGATCATATCCAGCGATCGTTCCACGCAGAGCCCCACTACACTGTCCGGCTTCACTCCTTGTGATTGCAAATACAAAGCCAGATCGCGGCTTTTGAAGTAAAGCTCCTGATAACTCAACTCGTGCTCGCCGCAAATCAGCACCCTGGTGTCAGGATGGTCCTGGACTTGTTCGAAAAACAAATCATGGATGCACTTGTCTTGAGGATAGTCGGCACTGGTGTTGTTGAACTGCACCAGGACCCTCGACCTTTCTTCCTCTGGGAGGACGGAATAGTCTTGCAGCTGACGATCCGGGTTCTCACCGATCGCTTTCAGCAACATGCAATAGCCGTCGATCAATCGCCTCGCGGTATCTTCGCTATACAACTCGGGGTTGTATTTCAGGTGTGCGCTAAATGATGTCTCTCGTTCAAATATCTCCAGGCCAAGATCGAAATCTCCTTCCTGCCCAATATCCTCCAGATAAAGCCCCTGCCGAGGCGATAGCGCCGTGTAGACGTCCGCTTTGGCAAAGTTCTGGTATGCATAGGCAACTTGAAAAACCGGGTTCTTTTCCGTTTGCTTAAGTTTCAGCTTTTCCAGCATCAGTGGAAACGGATAACGGGAATGGTAGATCCCATCGAGCATTGCGTTTTGAATCGCACGCAAGAAATCGCCCAACTTCATGCTCTCTTCGCAACGCGCACGAACTGGAATCATATTGATGAAATAGCCGATTTCCGACCTAAACCGATGCTCCAGCCGCGTTGTCACCGGCATTCCGACGATGATGTCGTCCTGCCGGGTGTGGCGGTGCAATAAAAGTTGAAACACGGCCAAGAAGATCGCCGCGGGCCGCAGAGAATGTGTCGTACTGAAATCTCGAACGTGCCGGCCCAGCGCCTCCGGCAGGTCCTCCACCAGTCTCTTTCCCTGAAAACTCCGTGACGCCGGGCGAGGCAAATCAGGAAGTATTTCGACATTCGGCAGATCGCCTTGGAGTTGCTTCTGCCAATAGCGGGCGTGGGCTGCGCCCTCCTCAGAGGTCAACATGGCCTCCTCCGCGGCCACGAACTCCTGATATCCAGGCAGATCCTGTGACAAACGAACAGGCCTGCCCAGGGAACACTGCTGGTAGAACTGGACCAGGGATCTTAAGAGGATCATCGACGATGTTCCATCAAACACAATGTGATGGATAACCAGCAGAATCGCCGACTTCCGGCCGTCCTGGATGAACACCTCGATGCGTGTCAGGGGTCCTCGATGCAGGTCAAACGGCTCCTTCGCTCGCTTCTGCAAGAATGACAGCAGGTGCTGCTCATCCGCAAAATTAATTTCATGTTCCTGAATTGCTGTTTTGCAGGCATCGTCCAAAAGGTGGTACAAGTCACCGTTTTTCTCTATTACCCTTGCGGTAAGAATTGGAAATTGTTCCAACAGAAGCGCCCAGGCCTGGGCCAATGCTTCTGTATTGACTTCAGTGTTGACCTTCAGACAAATTGGCACATTGTAAGCGCTCAGCCCGGGATGCAACTGGTGCAGAATGTAGAGTCCTTTCTGTCCTGCCGACAGCGGGTATTCTCGGGCTCCCCGTAAAAGACCACTCCCTGTCTGCGGTTGTGGCCTCCGCTTTCTGGCCTCGAATAAAGCGATGATTCCCGCTTTGTGTTTGACGATGCCATCCCGGATTTCCTCAGTCAGTGTTCCTTTTTGTGCATAGCATTCCAGCCGGCCCGATGAAGCCGACAACTTAATGCCCTTGCTGGCCAGGCTATTGAGAAACTCGATTGCTGAATCCATACAAATCTCGATCAAAGTATTACTTTTTCAAAGCCGTCGTTCGTTGATGCTTCCTGCCACCACACCTCTTCCGAGACACACGCACCATTGCTCGGCGCTGGTAGCGCGGCCTCTGTCTGCTCCGGTAACGATGGCCCGGGACCGGGTGAAGAGTCTGGTGTTTCAGCAACAGGCGAAAGACTGGCCGGCATCGTCAAATCATCTTTAGTTCGCAGGAACGGGAGTAGGGCTTCGGTAGCCGATGATGAGTGCGGCCGTGCAGCGCCGTTGCCATCAGCCCAGTAGCGCTCTTTGGCAAACGGGTATGTTGGCAGCGGTATTCTCCTGGAGTACGGAGAAAGTAAGGCGCGGAAGTCCAGGGAATATCCTTTGGCATAAAGTTCAGCGATGGCTTCCAGATTCTCCAGATAGGCGGCGGCATCCGTTGCGTTCTTGCATTCGCGAATGCAATAGTTGCCAAATTTCTTGAGCGAAGCATTTTCCCGTACTGTGTTGTCCTGAACGTTCGCTGCATACACCTGGCTAGCAACCCCGGTCTCAATCCACTGTTCAAGTCCATGAATCAATTCTTTTTGATTGCGGGCTACACAGGAAAGGCGACAGGGGAGATGCTTGCGGCCCACGAACAGAGTAAAGCTAAGGTCGTTCAGAGAGAGATCCGGCGTGCGCTGGAGCAGAGCAAGAAGATTTTTTCCTTGCTGCTTTAACTGGTCGCGGCTGTGAGCTGACAGCGCCACGATGTAACCCGGTAATTGGACTGGAGTCCGCTCAACCGGAGGCGCCTCTTCAATGACCAGATGCGCATTGGTGCCGCTGAACCCGAAAGCGCTGACGGCTCCTCTACGTCGTTGGCCGTCTTCCACTCTCCACTCCTTCAATTGAGTGTTGACGTAGAAGGGGCTGGACTTGAAATCAATAGAAGGATTACCGCTCTGGAAATGTAAAGAAGGAGGGATGCGGCGATGTTTGAGCGAGAGCAAGAGCTTCAGAATACCGGCCATGCCCGACGCGGCCCCGGTATGACCTATGTTGGTTTTTACGGCGCCCATGGCACAGAATTGCTTTTTCGCCGTATATTCGCGGAAGGCGCGACTGATGGCCTGGTATTCCATCGAATCTCCGGCGAGGGTCCCGGCGCCATGAGCTTCCATCACTTGAATAGTCTCAGGATTGATGTTGAAGCGGTCATAAACTGAGCGTTCCAGAGCTTCCTGCGCGCACGGATGGGACACCAGACCCTTAGAAGCTCCGTCTTGATTTGTACCGATTCCCGCAATTACGCCATGAATAAAGTCTCCATCGCGCAAAGCGTCACGCAGGCGCTTGAGGACAATCACACCCACCCCTTCACCCAGCACAAAGCCATCGGCTTTCGTGTCAAAGCTATGACATTTCCCTTCGCGAGAAAGCATATGAGCGCGATTGTAAAGACGGTAGAAGAGAGGAGTTGGATTCAAACAGACTCCACCTGCCAAGGCCATGTCCATTTCTCGCGACCAGAGACTTTGGCAAGCCAGATGCACGCTCACCAAAGAACTGGAGCAGGCCGAGTCGACAGCGACTGCAGGCCCCCGGAGGTTGAGGGAGTGAGCGAGACGCGCAGGAATCAAAGACGACGAAGTCGCGCAAAGAGTCTGCGCCGGCAACTCTTGTGCAAAAAGGGCGCTATATCCGGTTACCCCGCAACCAAGATAGACGCCGCATCGCGTCCCATTCACGCTGGCGCCGGCGTATCCAGCATCTTCCAGCGCTTTCCACGCTTCCTCGAGAAACAAGCGTTGCTGCGGATCCATATACACGGCTTCGTCTGGCGCAATGTGGAAGAACGACGGATCAAATTGATCGATCGAATCTACAAAACCGCCGCGGGAGCAATACCCATCAGCCTCTTCGGCAGGAGTGGCGCATTCACTCGCGCTCCAGCGAGTGACGTTGTGGATCAAGTCCTTGCCTTGTTCAAGGTTTTTCCAGAATTCATCGAGGGATTCCGATCCTGAGAAGCGTCCGCTGATTCCAATGATAGCGACGGGTTCAATACCTACCGACGCGTGCTGGTCCTCCAGTTGATGTGGGAAACCGGCGGGATGATCCACGTCACCAACTGGCTCGGTTCGGATGAAACGGTTTTCCAAGGTTGGGTCGGAGTCAGAGAAGACTCCATCCGGGGAAACAGAGTTTTGCGAAGTTTTCTGCCCCTGATCAAGTTGCGCCGCAATTTCCTTCTGCCAGTTGGTCCAAATGTGTTGGGTGAGGTCATCCACCGTGCTGTACTCGAACAGGCTAACTGGATCGAGTTGAATCTGCAGGCTCTCATTAAGGGTGCGAACCAGGTGGACGCCGATGATCGAGTCCACTCCATACTCCGCGACGGGCGCATCGGAACGGATGGCCGGGACTTCTATTTCCAGGGCATCGGATAACGTCTGGATAATGATTCCCTTGATGTATTCGCTGGCAGTGGCCTGCGGCAGTTCCGCCGCGGGCGAGGATAGAGTCTCCGTTGGACCCGCATTCGTTGTCAACCCCTTCCTTGTGTTGTCTGTGGGCTCAACTTGCGCTCTCGGTGATGGGGGCTTCTTACTCATGACGTCTGCCAGGGAGAAGCCTGGGGCACCGTCGGCATGGAGCGTCTTAAACAATACGATTTGACCGACTTCGGAGTTGACCAATGACTCCAGCGCTGCCATTCCTTCGTGCGATTCAATGGAACCAATGCCCATCCGCCGCATGAGTTGGTTGTGAGATTCATCCGCTGCCACTCCCACACCGCCCCAATAACCCCAATTCATGATCTTGACGGGATAAGAACGCTCGCGCTGCAGTTTTAGCGCGAAACTGTCTTTGAAAGTACAGCCGGCCGAATAGTTGGATTGGCCCGGAGATTTGACGAAAGACACGATGGAAGAGAAAAAGAGCATGAAGTCCAGCGCTTTGTCGCCAAAAACTCTATCCATGTTCACTGCTGTATCGATCTTGGCAGCCAGGCCGGCCCTGAACCCGGCTTCTTCCATGCGCGCGATGCTCTGGTCATGCAGAACGATGGCTGAATGAACAACGCCGTGAATGGCAGGATAGGTTTCCCGAATCGTCTTGAATGCCTGCTCCAGGGAATCGAACCTGGTTGCATCGGCTGCTACATAAAGAGGAGCATGACCGAGGCGCGCCAAGGAGTTGATCTTTTCCTGGATAGCGGCATCGCATTCACGCCGGCCGATCCAGACCAGTTTGGCCTGGTAGTGTTCCACCATGAACCGGCTCCATACTTCGCCAATGCCGCCTGCGCCGCCGATCACAACGTACACGCGTTCTTTTCGGTAGATCGCAGCGTGCTGAGGCAGAGATGCGATGAGCGCCAGTTCTTCCTGGAACCATTTGCCCTCACGGTGAGCCACTCCGTTACCTTGCTTGTCCCACGGCTGCGACAAGCATTCCTGGGCAGAGACTGACGCCAGCGATTCCACATCCATCAGTCGCAAATTCCATTGAGGATATTCCTTAGCCAGGCTGCCTACCAGCCCGGCCACTCCCGCGTGGGCTGGCTGAACCGCTTCATTTTCCAGTACGCGTTGTGTCTTGCAGGTGATGAACGTCCACTGCAACTTTTTCTTACCATAGCCCGATTGCAGCAGGGCCTTGATGACGCGGAAGAGACCCAGAACTCCCTGTTCCTGCTGGTCAATCAGCTCGTCCTTTCCCGACCGGTGGCTAGGGTCCAGATCTATGTCTGGCGCCATCCAGAGCAACTGGTCAAAGGGGCAGTTGGCGAGCTGGTTTGCAATGTTCTCCACGCTGGCGCCGGACGCCAATTGCAGGAGCTGCGCGTTGGAAAAGGATTTCCGCAGCCAATCCAACTGTGGCGGATGAGTTCCCAGAAGAACTATATTGGTCGACTCTGGAATTGAGGCTTCGATGGCCGCTGCCACCGGGACGGGACTCCATACCGGCACGAACTGTTGAAGCTCGGCCGTGACTTCCTCTTCTTTTCTCTGTTCTTTGCTGATGTGACCCGGATGACTCACTTGTTGCTGCGGCTTGACCTTTGTTTGCTCTAGCAACAGCGGCCTGACCGCGAAACCATGCATCTGTACCAGGATGGCCCCGCTTTTGTCCAGATATTGCAGTTCTATTTTGATGACACTCTTTTTGTCTTTTACGCTCTCAATATCCCAAGTCGCATGTGCATAGCAGGCCTCTTTCAGACAGCCGTTCACCCGTACTTCATTCACTGAATACACAACGCTCCACGGTATGTCCGGCCTGCTTCTCCTGATGAGAGCGATAGCAGTGTGTACCGCGCCATCCGCCATGGCTGGATGCAGCCAGAACCGGTCGGCTTCACTCTTGAGGTGCTCGGGCAACTGTAGGACAGCAAGGTACTCGGAGTTGCCGGGATATACCCTCTGGACCACCCGGTAACTGACTCCTAAACTGAGTCCCGATGTGTCGGTAAGGGCGTAAAGATCTTTGCCCGAGATAACCTCTTCGCGGCAACGCTGCTGAATCTCTCCAATATTTAAGGCAGGCGGTGTTGCCGACGCTCCCGAGTAGCCGAGCTTGCCGCGACAGTGAGTGATTGGGCGTCCTTTGTCTTTATCCAGGGTTCTCACTTCCACATCGACTTCATTCTTCGCCGGCGTAAGCAGTATTTCCACTTCTCGGGGATCCTCTTTCACGATAAGCGGAGTCATCCACACCGTATCGCGCAGGAACCGAACTTTTTGTTCTCCAGAGAATTCGCCGGCGGCCAAGAGCATATCCATGTAGGCGACTGCGGGTAAAACGGCGTCGCTCCCGACCTTATGGTCCGCCAGGAAAAATTCTTTCCCTGTAAACCGCGAGACAAATTTCTGCGTTTTCAATGTCGAGGCATTGCGATGAACGAGAGGATGCAGATGCGCGGCTACCCGCCTTTCATCGGTCCGCGGCTCCATGGTTTTTCCCTCGGTAGCAGCAATCCAATGCCGCTCCTTGGCAAAGGGATAAGTAGGAGCCGAGATGCGCCGGGGTGTGCTTGATTTGTGGAGTGCACACCACTCGATTTTGGCGCCGCAGACCCACAGTTCCGCCAATTGTGCAAGGTCCTTGCTCTCGATCAGATCGTGCACCAGGGTTTCCACCCCGGAGCCCTCAGCGATTCGCGCCTTTGCGTCCTTGTTCCGGATACTGTTGCTGTAGCAATCCTTTGGTCTTTCGCCTTTCAATATCCGTGCGAGTTTCTCCTTCAAGTCCTCGATACTGGACGCGACCAGCGCCAGTCTTTCCGGCATCTCGTCTCTTCCAACCTGCAGTGTGTAAGCAATATCGATGAGCTCGACGGTCTCTTTTTCCAGATACGCGTGCACTGATTGGACGTAGGCTTTGAGCCGGTCTTCGTTCTTCGCCGAGAGCACAATCAACTGCGGTTCGTGCGAAGACGGCGATGGACGTACGGGAGCCAGGTATTCTTCGAGCACAATATGGGCATTGGCTCCGCCAAAGCCAAAAGCGCTTACGCCTGCTCTCCGCGGAAGGGGTGAGCCATTATCGCCAGTCGCCGCTTCCCACGGCGTGAGTTTATCTGCGACATAGAATGGCGTTCCCTTCAAACTGATGTATGGATTGATCTCTTCAAAGTTGACGTTCGCGGGGATTTGTTTGTGCTGAATGGCGAGAAGAACCTTCAGCACGCTGGCGATACCGGCGGCAGTTTCCAAGTGACCGATATTGGTCTTGACCGAACTCAAACCGCAATGCGGAGCGTGCGCTGGCGCTTTGTTGTGCTTCCTGTATAGCTCGGAGAAGGCCTTATTGAGTGCCTGGATTTCAATGGGATCACCCAGACTGGTCCCAGTGCCGTGACACTCGATGTAACCGACCGTTGTAGGATCGATCTGCGCTTTCTCATATGCCTCGACCAGGAGGGCCGCTTGAGCGGAGGCATTGGGCGCGGTGAGGGTGGTTACTTTGCCGCCGTGATTTTCTGCTGTCGCTCGGATGACGGCGTAGATGTGGTTGCCATCAGCCTCGGCGGCTTTCAGAGTTTTCAGAAATATTGCCCCGCAGCCCTCGCCTCTGACATAGCCGTTGGCGCGCTTGTCAAAAGTCTTACACTTACCGTCGCTGCTCAACATTCCCGCCGAACCAAAAGCAATGTGGCCGGCCGGAGTCAGCATGATCTGCACACCACCCACAATGGCCATATCACAGCTTCCGGTGTGGATCGATTCAATGGCTCGATGCAAGGCAATCAATGAGCTGGAGCAGGCGGTATCAATGGGTGCGCTGGGCCCGTGCAAATTGAGCATGAAGGAAACCCGGTTGGCCAGGACGGAGTGCGAGTTCCCTGCGGCTGAATAGCCATCCAGCGGGATTTGAAAAGCGCTGATGAGGTGAGCGTAGTCATCAGCAGCGGAGCCGACAAACAATCCTGTTCGCGAGCCAGACAGATCGGAGACCTTTTGCCCTGAATCCTCAATCGCCTTCCATACCGTTTGGAGGAAGAGCCTCTGCTGCGGATCCATCATCCGCGCTTCCCGTGGGGAGATTCCAAAAAACAGCGGGTCGAACTTGTCGACCTCCTTCATGAACCCGCCCCATTTGGAGTTAGACTTATTCACTTCCTTCATCGGATCGCCGAAGTAGTCCTCCCACTTCCAGCGATCCGGCGGAACCACAGTGATCATGTCTTTCGAATTCTTCAAGTTCTCCCAGAATTCATCCAGGTCTTCTGATTCCGGCATCACGCCGCTCATGCCGACGATTGCGATGGGTTGGTTGACGAAGCGCAAGTCCGGAGAGAAGCTTCCGCCTAAGACGGGCGATGCGACTTGACGGTCCACCGCAGCAGGATTCCAACCCTTGCTGATGGCGACTGTGGCTTGGTGACCATTCTCAGCAAGACCAGGAGTTGCTGACGCAGAAGGTTTCTGCGAGAACGCGGCGGCCTGCGTTTTGTTTGCGGAGCCCTGATAAAAGCGGAGAACCTCGCTTTTCTTGTCCACGGATAGATATTTCGAAATGTCCGCGATCGTCGGGTAATCGAAAAACAGGACGGGTGTGATATCGAGTTGGTATCTTTCGTTGATTGTATTGGCGAAGGTGGTCAAGCCAATAGAGTCAAAGCCCAGGTCCAGCAGGATTTTGTCGGTTGCTACATCGTCAGCTTCCAGTTTCAGGAATTGCATCACAATGTCCGCCAATTCCTTTTGCAGCCACGCGACGATGTCCGCATCCGCTCCACCCGCCGTCGAAGCTTCCGCCTGTCCGGAAGATGCAGCGGACGGTACCGCAGGCGGCGGATCCTTCTTGCGCAGCCCCCAAGCCAACTCCACTTTCTCCTGAATACCCTCCACGACGGCAAACTGAGACTTTTCTGATGAAAGGCCTTTAACAAATGCTTCCAGTCCGGTCGCTGTGCTGAGCGGTTTGAACCCCAGGGTTTTCTTGAAGTAGATCTCGGTCTGCTCATCCACTTTCATGCCACCGTCTGCCCAGAGCGACCAATTGAGACTCAGGGTCTTGCCCGACCTCACTCCATTGGCGCAGAGAAGCTCGCGCGCGGTGGCAAACGAGTCCATGAAGTGGTTGGCAAAGCTGTAGTCGCATTGGCCGGCATTACCGCACACAGCGGCCACCGAGGAAAACATGACGAAGAAATCCAGGTTCTCATTCTGAGTGGCTTCATCCAGATGCAGCGTTCCGTAGATCTTGGGAGTAAAAACAGCCGCCATCTCCTCCGGCTTCTTATTTCTGACAAACGAATCTCTGAGGACGCCAGCGGCATGGATGACACCATTGATTTGACCGAAACGGGTCTTAGCCTCGCTGATCAGTTTCGTCACGTCTTCGCGGCTGGAGACATCGGCGCGCACGTAGAGCACTTCGGCCCCAGTGCTTCCCAGTTCGTTCAGCCTGGCTTCCTGTTCTTGGGATAGTTGCGACCGGCCGGTAAGAATCAGCTTGGCTCTGTGCTCCCTGGCCAAGAACTCCGCGAATATGAGACCCAAACCACCGGCTCCGCCGGTAATCAGGTAGACGCCTTTTTCCCGGATGTTGACCGGAGAACACTCTGCGGGCTCTTCCAGATTAAATGTTCTGAGTTTTTTGATGAACCGTTCTTCGCCGCGATAGCGGACGGCGGTTGAATCTTGCGTGCGGGCCTGAACTTCCCGGTGCAGAGCGTCGACAATCTGCCCATAGCTGAACGCGTCTTGGCGGATTTCAAGGGCCTTTGCCAGCAACTTTGGGTGCTCCACCCTGACAGCCTTGATGAAACCGCTCACTGCTTCGTTGGACGGCTGAATCTCGTCCTCTCGCGCTGAATAGAGATATAGCAGCTGGACCTGGCTGTCCAGTTTGTGCTCAATGAGAGACTGGCACACGAACAAGAAGGAGTAGACGCCTCTGGTCAGAGAGTCCTCAACATCTTTTGGATCGAGCAGGTCCGAATGGCCGAGCGGCCAGGCAAAGCAGATGGTTTTTATCGGGTACTTGTTCGCAATGAATGATTGGAAAAGCTTCGCGTAGTCTTCCTTGTCTCGAGGGTTGATCTTGTAACAATCCTTGCCTGATTCCTGGAAGCCATCACCGGGTTGCACGAGGATGGCCTGAACAGAACTCCTCTGCCCTGGTGTCAACCGCTCCAGGTACTGATCACGCAGCGCTTCCTGGCTATCAAACAGGACGATGGCATGCGAAGGCGGCTGCGGTAACTCTTGTTGCGGCAGTGAGGCCTTCTCCCACTCGTAGGAGTAATGGAGCATGGAAAAGCCATCTGCTTCTGCGGTTGCTGCCGGCTTCTTATAAACCTCGCGAAGAGGTACGCCAACCGACTCGTGAATCTTAACAAGGATCTTGCCGGTTTCGTCAACAATGAGCACGTCGCTTTTTACAAATCGCGAACTCTCCCGGCTTCCACTCTTATTCCCTTGCATCTCGGTCGCATAGCTGAAGCAATTCGGTTGAAGAGGATGCAAGACCTCGACTTCGCCAATGGAGAACGGGATAAACATCTCTCCAAGCTCTTCGCCAAGATGCGCGCTTACGCCGGCCTGCATGGATCCATCCATAAGCGAGGGTTGAAGAACCATGCTCTCCAGGTCTTTCTGTCGGAATTCCGGCAGCTTCAGTTCTCCGAGGATTTCGTTCTTGTTCTTGTAGACTTCCTGGACAACCTGAAAACTTGGCCCCAGACTGAGGCCGAAAGACTGGAACCTGGGGTAAGCATCCTTACCCTCAATGACTTTCGTGCAACGGGCGCGGACTGCCTGTAGATCAATGAACTCCGGTTCCGCGGCTTCTTCCTCCTTCGTCTCATAAAGAAGGGTCCCCTGAGAGTGCGGCACCTTAGCACCATTTTTTTCGTAACTGAACACTTCAAATTTGACGGCGGCATCGGCAGGCTTCAGTTCGATGAAAACTTCTCTTGGTGTCGAATTTTGGACGGATATCGGGCTTATCCAGACCACATTTTTGACTCTTTGTACTTTTCTGCCGGCAGCAACCTCGCCCGCCTTGCGCGCCAGTTCGAGATAGGCGACGCCAGGAAGAGTTGGAACGTTTGCCACGTGGTGGTCGTAGATAAAGAAGTCCCGATCGTGAAAAGTTTTCTTGAAGAGCTGGCGTTCAAAAGTGGATTCGTTCGTATCGATCATCGGATGGACGGCGGTCGCCTGCAGGGAAGGAATCGTCGTCGAGATCTTTGCACCCGCCCAGTGTCGCTTACCGGCAAAGGGATAGGTTGGCAACGATATCTTTCTGGCGGAAGGATCAGATTCAAATCCACGCCAGTCTGTAAACAGGCCGTCGGCCCAAAGTTGGGCAAGTTGAAAAGGCGTCCGACTCTGCGATAGCAACTGAATGAATTCCTTCTTTTCTTTTCGACTCAGCGTCCGCGTGATGCTTTCCGACTTTTTGACGTGACCGGTTGCCAAACCTTCAGACTTCTTTCCATCCAAAAATGCAGCAAGTCTTGAAAGCAACTCATCTTTGGTCGCGGCACTGATTACCAGACGATGCTCGAACGACTTGCGACCAACCTGGAGAGTATGCGCGATATCGGGCAAGCGGTAGTTGTCTTCTTCGACGGCTTTTGCCAGGCGGGCCGCCATTTCGCGCAATTGGTCCTCGCTTCGCGCGGAGAGAGGAAAGATCAGCAAGTTGGACCCGACCGGTTTTTCGGTCTCTTGCTGTGGCTGCTCATAATTTTCCAAAATCACATGGGCGTTCGCTCCGCCGGCCCCGAAGGAACTGATTCCAGCACGAAGCGGAGCCTGCACTCCATCAACCTGTGTACTTGTCCAGTCTTCCAACCTCTGGATGACATAGAAAGGAGAATTCTTGAAGTCGATGAGCTCGCTCAACTCCGAAGAGTGCAATGAAGGCGCCAACTGCCGGTGCTTCATCTGCAGAAGCACCTTGGACACGCTCACGATTCCCGCTGCTGCTTCTAAATGGCCTATGTTGCTTTTGATGGAACCGATGGCGCAGGTTTGGTTTTCAACCGCATACGGCTTGAACGCACTGGTCAAGCCGCTGATTTCCAGCGGATCACCAAGCTCCGTGCCTGTACCGTGCGCCTCGATGTAAGAAATGCTTCGCGCATCGATACCGCCTGTTTCAAGAGCCGACAGGATGAGGTTGGTTTGTGCCTTTGGATTCGGAACTGTATACCCGCTGGTGCGTCCCCCATGATTGACTACAGCGCTCTTGATCACGCCATAAATGTTGTCTCGATCGCGAACAGCCTGCTCGAGCGGCTTGAGGAACAGCGCCCCGACACCTTCTCCAGCCACATAGCCATCTGCGCCCTTTCCAAAACTGCGGCACAGTCCGTCTTTCGAGAGTCCGCCGCCTCCGGAATTGATTTCCAGTTTCGCCTCATGCAAGTCCAGATTTACGCCGCCGACAATGGCGGCTGAACATTCGCCCGCCTGAATGGCTTGGCAGGCAAGTTGGAGAGCCGTCAGACTAGAAGAACACGCAGTGTCCACCGTCATGCTTGGACCGGAAAGATTCATCCAGTAGGAAACGCGATTGGCGATGCTCCAAAGAAAAGAATTGGGCTTTATTTTCTTTCCGCTCTGGTCTTCTTCGCCGTCAAACATCTGGTACATGGCCCATACAGCGCCCACAAAAACCCCGATCTCTCGTGAGCCATCTCCGCTTGACAGGACCTCTGGATAATAGCCGGCATCTTCAATTGCCTCCCAGGCCACCTCCAGGAAGAGTCTTTCCTGAGGATCCAACATTGCCGCCTCGCGTGGAGAGATGTTGAAGAACAGAGAATCGAATCGGTCCACGTCCTCAATGAAACCGCCACGATACTTGCTTGCGGCGCCGTGCCTCAGGCGGAACTCGAAGCGTTCCGCTGGAATTTCCTCAATACAATCTTTGCCCTGCTTCAGGTTTTCCCACAGCTCACTCAGGTTCTTTGCCTTGGGATAGCGACCAGCCATTCCGACAATTGCAATATCTTGAACCTTGCGGAACTTTCCATTGAGCGCGCCGCCCGATTCAGCTTCCCTCGGTGCCGGCGCTGCTGATTGCAACAAGCTTGCGGAAAAGTCTCCTGATTGCCGGATTGAAGTTGCCCGAGCAGAGTCAGATGCCCTCACATCGGCAGTGTTCCTCTGCGAAGGTGGAGCGGCGAGCTCGGCGGCCGCCGTTCTCGCTCCAGTTCCCGCGCCGTGAGCTTCGGTCACCGTGGCATTGTGGTAATTGACGAGACGATAGTTGGCATGGATTACGCCCAGCGGTTGCGGCACGCTGCTGGCAAGGACGATTTCAGGAATGTCTGCTTTCTTGTCGAACAACTCGAGAAGCCTGCCGATAATGTCTTCGATCTCTCCCCTTTTCATCCCTACCGGAATGGCAAGGCGAACAAGATCGTTAATGCTGGTGTGCTTCTGCATGCCTATGCTGTGCGCTGCGGCACGAATTCCCGTGTTCTGATACATCCAGGCCAGAAAAGACGCTACCGGATACTTGAAGTTCTTGAATTGCGGGATCTGCTTCACATCGATCAACACGCAGTGGCCTCCGGCAGGCTGGGCCACCGGAACGTTATGCTCGCGCAAGGCCTGCCAGACCTGACGCACGCCTTCCACTCGCCGCGACACCCTGGCTTCAACTTGGTTGCGGTTCTGCAAGGACAGGGCAACCATCTTCGTGTCGATCAAATCGAGGCCAGTTCCCGCTTCTTGGACAAGTTCTTTCAATCGCTCAAACAGCCGGGCATCATTGGTCGCGACAATCCCGCCTTTGCTTACGCAGAAATCCTTGGTCAAGCTGCCGATCAGGGCATCTGCCAGGGATAGCATTTCTCGCACAATCGTCCAGGTGCTCTTGCCGGCACATTCTTTGTCTTGTGTGATAAGAAGTTGTCCATTTTCAACTACGCGCGTAGCGTCAATCACGAGAGGGATGGAGTGTTTGTTGAGCAGCGCCCGGACCTCTCTGAGATGTTGCATCGAAACCGGGCACCCACCAGCGGCATTGTTGCCGACCTCGATACAAACGAATGCGATCCCGCTGGGATCTTGGGCCACATGCTTCTGCAGTGCGTCCCAGTCCATGTTGCCCTTGTACGATTGGTTCGAGTTCAGATCAAAAATGGCAGGATCAGGCAGCTCTTTGTTGGTGAAACCCTTGTCAATCTCATGAAAGATTGTGCTGGGGAAAAGCAGATTCTGGAGTACAAGTCCTCGCCTGGGCCAGGCTTTAAAGAAAATATCTTCTGCCGCCTGACCGGAGACGGTAAGCACAAAGTGCGCAAAAGGAAATATCGCCCGCAAAGCTGCGTCGCCATTCACCGGCTGCTGAAGCTGGGCGTGCAAATTCTTCAACTGCGCGTCGATGGATGGCATCTGCAATTGTGCCCAGGAGTCAGTCTTTAGATCGAACTCAACGTGTTGATGAGGAACGTTCAGGGGATTGAAGCCACATTCCAAAAGGATGCGGGACCGTTCATTGCCATCCACCGCTCCGGTCTGAGGCCCCACTGCCGGGCGTGGGGCAGCGGGACTGCTTCTGGCCGTACTGACATGCATTGCAGCCGCGACTAAACCTTTGGCGACGCTGTTGCTTTCTTCCTCTGAAGTCTGGTTCTTCAAAGGATCAGCAATCATCATGATGATGTCCAGGACACTGTCGGCTGCACCGCTTCCCGCAGGCCGGCAAAGAAAGATGGTCTTGTTTTCGGGCCGGAACTTGTTCTTGAATTGCAAATTGCCTTTGTCATCGAAAATGCTCTGCCCCCGCAAGTCATCCAATATCCTGTCAATTTCCGGATCAGCATTGGGAGAAGAAGAAAGCTTGCACCCTAGCGTCGCGCCCAGGCTCAGCACCTCGCATCCTTCTCCGACGAGCACCTGAATGATGTGCACGATCGCGAATTCCAACCCACCCAGAGGCATATCGGGAAGGTAGAATTCCAGATCCATCAAATAGCCTTTTTCCCCCGAGCACATTTCTGTGATGAGGATGACATTTTGCAGAACATCATTCAGATAGGTCAGGAAGAGGCGATGCTCAGCCCCCAGCGTGCCGGTGAGGATCTCCACCCTAACGTCGTGAATCAGGGGATTGACCTGTGTCCTCGCTTCACACCACTTGTCGATAATGGCAACGATATTTCTGTCCGTTTCCGGGTTAGAGCCGCATTGGTACTCCTGGGTCTTGCACACTCCGGATTTTTCGAACTTGGATACCTGGTAGCGCAGCCGGCGCATGGCGCCGCCTTCCAATGTAAACTGCTTGAGATTTGATATGCGTTGCCCTGCGCCAAACGGTGTCGCTGAGAAAACTACCGCACCCAGTGGAGGAATTTCCTGATCCGAAAGAATGTTGAGTTGGAACTTCCTGGACAGGCAATACTGGTAGATCTCCTCGAGCAGTACCGGCAAATAGTCTTGCGGGCCGGTGTAGGCGTAAACCAGAATCAGGTTCTTGTTCCGGCCATAGTTGAAATACCCTCGTTTTTCGCTGCCGAGGAAGAGATTCGGCGCTATCCTTCTGGTTCCGCGCGAAACGCTGCTTTCCCGCTTGTACTCCCGGTAGAGTGTCTGCACAATTTCCCGCAACTCAGGATGCGAATAGGCTCTCTTTTCCAGGATGCGAATAGGCGCGGCCTGTACGGCATGGGTACGGTCTCCTTTAGCCGCGGATTTGCTCTCCCCGGTGGCTTCGATCACATCTCGCTTGCGGCCATTACCAAGGGCGAAACCATTCCCGGCATGCGAGTGCTCTCCAAACTTGGCGGCAAGCGTCGGCGCGTGGTTGACAACAAAATAGCCGGCTAGGTCACTGATCGTGAAGTTTTCAAAAAGCAGGCTCTTGGGCAGGGTGCCGAAATCCACTTCCAGCCTTCTGATTATTTTTAGAACATGAAAGGAATCAATTCCCAGCTCGCCGAATGGCGCAGATGAGTCGAACTCGGAAGCCACGGTCTCCGACGCTTCGGAGATTAGCAACTTTAGATATGACTCAGTTAAGTCTTGTAACTGTTCCTGATCAATCATTTTCGACCGCCCGAGTTAGATACAATTGAGCCGCCCTGGACAGGCTCGCCGTTGAGCTTGAGAGAGATTTTCCGTGTGTCACAATCACGCCGAGGAAGCGCTTTTGAACGTATCTGACCGATTCAGATCTTGATCCTCTTCCACCTGCCGTCGATCCAAAGCGCAGTAACCAATACCGATGCCAGCAGACCATAGCCTATTTGGACCAGCCACAGTTGCAGGAGACCGTAATGCAAATGCGGGCCAACCAGCCAAACGGCAGGCAAGAAAAGCAGCCATTGCGTGAGTAAACAGATCATCATGATCCGCTTGCCGTCACCGAGACTGTTCAAGGCATAGCCAAAGATGTACATCAAGCTGACGATCCCGGTTACCGCCGCCTCAATACGAATGGGATTGACGGAAATAGAGATGGCATAGGAATCGGAAAGAAAAAACGCTAGAAACACTTTAGGGAAGAAAATGATCGGCAAGCCCATCAAGGTAATCCCAGTGATCCCCATTTTCGCCGCAGACCATCCCCACTGGGTCGCGCGTGATAGATCGCCCTCACCGACGGTTTTGCTGACCAGGGTCGCAGCGGCCATTCCCAGTGACGTCGCAAATATCTCTAGCATCAAAGTGACTCTAACCAAAACGTTTGTGGCCGCTAACTCAGCCGTTCCCACTTGTCCCACAAATCTCAGAAAGATCACGTAGCCGGCCCCCATAAAGAATCTCGTGACGTTGATAGGCAGCCCCAACTGTGTAATTCGCATTACCAGAGACTTTGGCGGTCTCATAGTCAGGAAGCCATTATTCCGGAAACGGCGGCGGACCATCACACAGTTGAGAATGACGCCGACATACAGAGACAATGCTGTACTGATGGTCGCCCCTTTGGCTCCCAGACGGGGAGCGCCCAGATGGCCGAAAATGAGTGCGTAATTCATGACGATGTTGAGAGAATTCATGAAAAGCACTATCAGCATGAAGACTCGCGGCTTTTCGACTCCTGTCCAAAAACCGTTGAAAGCCTTGTGCATCCCTGCTGCGGGAATGGCGAGGCACAGGATGCTAAAAACCGGAACGCCTATCTTCGCGACTTCAGGATCAGAAGAGACGCGGGCGAAGAACGAAGCGCTCATCACAGAAAACGCTACTGCCAAGGGCACCCCGACAACCAGCGCGATCAACAATCCTGCATTCAGTGGCAAACATGTCGGCTCGGTGGAGCGCTCGCCTCTTCTTCGAGCAACAACGCCGCGCACCGAGGAGACCAACCCATCCACAGATGCCAAAAGAAAACTATTGCTAAACACTGACAATCCCAACGCCGCCACCGCTCGAGTCCCCAGCCTCCCTACCATGACCAAATCTATTACTGACATCATTAATGTCGCCCCTTGCGCGAGGACGAGGGGCAATGCCAGCTTGGACAGAGCCGCCATTTGTTGCGAGGTAGATATCAGCGGAGAGCCCTGTTCAGGCAGCGTCGTTGGAATAGTTTGTACTTGTGACACGTGGTTAATCCAGCTTCGCCTCTCCGGAGGCCATTGCCGCGATCTTTTCCATTGGATTTCGGTCGATCGCTTGCTTGGGTTTGGAACGCCAGAGGTGCGAGCGGTCACCGGCTAGCAATAAGCCTCTTTGTTCCTTGTACAAAGAGCAGCAGGGCGCCACTCACGGCGTTGTAATGGCCCGGCTCATATTCGTGGATGCAGTGTTGTTTTTCTCTTTGATAAAATCAAACTTTGCGTTTTGATATTTGTCTTTCGCTACCCAGGATTCCAGGTGCGTGAGTATGTAGTACATGATGTCAGGCCGTTTCCAGTTGTACAGGAAAGTCGGCATAAAACCGCCTGGATCCATGCTGTTTTCAATCTCGACTTCGACCTGGCCATTGTCCAGCGGAGTAATCCGCCATTTATTGTTCATGTTCGTTACTCGCAAGTAGCCTTCCCGGGGCGGGACTTTATCCGGCGCAGCGGCAATGGTGATCAAGAGTTGCCTAGTATCTGGATTTTGATAAGCCATTGCGCCGATTACGAAATCTCTCTTGCCAAAAGGCGCCATGTCGTACTGAAAATAGTTGTACTGAATCTGCTCTCCTGCTCGCGATATTTCGTAGGATTCAGTGCAGCCCTGGTTTTTGCACGTGTCCGGATCCTTCATCCACGCAAAAACGCCAGGCAGCGTCGAGTGAATTCTTCCGATGGCTTTGAACTGCAGCATATCTACACCGGGAGTCTTCAAGGTATAGAGTTTGATTCCGTCCTTGTCCTGAATCAGGGTCCATTGATTGGAGCCGGAGAACTTCCAAAACAACTCCACAACGACAAGTACAACCACGATGGCTACGCTCGCTTGAAAAAGGATTTTCGCAAGTCTCCTGCCCCACCCTCCGGGCCTGACGGATGGGCTTTTAGTCTTGTTGTCCGCTGATATTTCGATTTGTGCTGCCTGATCTGTCATGTTCTCCTCCAGAGTTTTGTCTTAGTCCAGAATATTGGTCTGGATTTGCAACCAGGGGTTACCGGAATTAAAATTGTTGTTGAGCCAAAACAGCGCTCGGCTGCTCGAGCGTCGCCTACCACGACTTTTGGCGGCGGATAGAATCACACTTCCGATCTTCTCCTTCGCGGGCAGGGATTTGCACCCACGCTCTCAACCGATTCCGGCGCCCTGCTCTGCGCAGTGAGCGCGGCGTGGTTTCTCGCGTCGCGGATCAGTTGTGATACTTATCGTAGAGGCTGAGAATCCTCCGATAGATTGGGTTATCCCACTTGAAACCTGTCAGCTCTTCGTCAAGTTCGATTGTGTCCTCATCGGAAACGAGCTTGGCGGCAATTCCCGTGGACCGTTTGCGGGAGGGATCAGCCCTTCCACCAAGGCTATAGGGCTCTAGGACGCCGTAGTGGTGCGTCGAATGCTGATAAGTTTCAATCACTCTTCTCGGTATTCTTGGGAACACTCCAGGAATGTACTGATGCAGATCAATATCTGCTTTTATGGCGATGGTGTAGGCCATAAAAGAAATGATGGGGTTGTAAAAGGCAGTGGGGAAACCGCCTATCGTGAAACGTAAAAAGCCCTCTAAGAAACCGTTTTCTGCCACGGCAATGAGGCCCGAGGGGATAGCGTCATGGTGGGTACCGTGAAGAAAAATGAATTCAAACTCCGAGTTGTGGCCGAGCCAGTGGTCTCGATAAAACCACGCGTTGAATATTTTGAACCATTTGAGATGAACCACGATATTGACCAAGCACACAACCGGAAGAAAGACCACCGAGAAACTGGAATATGCGATCACCATGTACCACGGCGCAATCAAAATGATATGCGTCAATAGCCCTGTGCAATAAGCATGAAGAATTTCTAAACTGATATTTGTCTCTTCCTTGATAACCCTTTGCCAGGGTGTCTGCCTCAAAATCTCTCGGACCATTTCCTTCTTGGCCAAATGGGCAAACAGGATAATTGTCCTGTATGCACTGATGGCTATCAGGTGCGTGTAAAACAAAGTAAAAGCTATTTTGCGCATCAACGCGACATGATGCGGGAGGTTCGGCGTCGCAGCGATCAGAAAGTTCTCCAGCAGAAGCACACCAAGCGCTATGAAATACACCGATCTCAGGTTTTGGACCTTATATGCGAACATGTAGAGAACTTCTTGCGGTCTTCTTAAGAGCACAGGGGTTTTGAATTCAACCCCATGCCTTATCGCGAACATGACGAGCATAAAGCCGCCTAGAGCCAGCCCAACGATCGCGATGACGTGGTGAAATCCGTATGAGGAGCTGACCGCCAGCATGCTCAGCACAATCATCAAGAAATAATCAAGGAAGTCTTTCTTGTAGTAAACGATCCGTCGCGTTCTTATGCCATACAACTTGTGAAAGATGGCCGGATCATGATGCGGCATGATGGTCTCCATTTCTCATGGCGCTTTTCATTGGGCGTTCCGTTCGACCGTGCCGGCGTGGGTAGCACGCAGATTCGAACATCGATCTGGCGGACTTGCTTGAGTCCGAAACTCTGGAGGCGGCGGAGAGAATTGCACTCCCGATTTTCTGCTTTGCGAGCAGACGCCTTGCTGTCTTGGCTACGCCGCCCTTTTGTTCGAAATAGATTGCCCAGGGCCTCGCCGGCTGTTATCTGCCGGGCGCAGCTAGAGTAGATTCTCGCTCTTCTTGCTGGATTTGCTGCACCAGCTTGGTCAAGACATTGCCCGGGCCCATTTCGTTAAATTGGGCAACGCCCTGACGAATAAGGAAACGTATGCTCTGAGCCCATTGCACAGGATGTGTGATTTGCTTCACCAGCAGCGACTTGATGTTCTCCGACGCATTGTGCTCCGGATACGGCTGGGCATCGGCATTGGCAACAACGGGAATTTGTGGACTCGCAAAAGACATGGGAGCCAGAAAGTCAGCAAATGCGTTTGCTGCGTCCGTCATATACCGGGAATGAAACGCGGCGCTGACCCGAAGCTGCATAAACATTCGCGCTCCGCCTTTCTCGAAAATCGGTCCTGCGCGCTTGATCTCTTCGACTGGACCAGACAGAACAATCTGTGACGGGGAATTGAAGTTGGCGACTTCCACGCCGGTCAGCTCGTTTACCCTGATCAGGTTCGCGATTGCCTCAGCGTTCAATCCAATGACCGCTCCCATGGCGCCATTCCTGGCTTGAGCCATCAGTTCGCCACGCTTTTTGACCAGGCGAAGCCCGGTCAAAAAGTCGAACACACCCGCTGACAGCAACGCGTTGTATTCACCCAAACTATGACCCGCCAGATACGCAGGAGACATACCCTGACTGACAGCCTTGTAGTGGTACAGGGCGTTGACCACATAAAGGCTGGGCTGGGTAAACTGTGTTTCCTGCAAACGGTTCTCCGCATCCTCCAGACACAAATTGCGCAAGGAATAGCCAAGAATCCCGTCGATGTCTTTCTCCATTGCGGCATATTCCCGCACTTCGTCAAACAACCCCTGCCCCATACCGCGCTTCTGGGAACCTTGACCGGGAAATACGGAAGCAATCATGGAACTCTCCTGTTGGGACGGTTATGCATCGTGCACACGCTACAAAGTTGAAACTCGCCGGAACTCGATTGGAACTTCCTTCTCGCTCAACATTGGAATTACTTCGCGAACAATCACGCGTGAAGGCTGGGAATGAACTCGTTCGGCACAGAGTGCCAGCAGATATTCCTGCCGGGGCCGCAATTGCCAGAACTCCCACCGCGCGGGTTCGTCGCCCAGTACGGGCTCGATTTTGATCTCGACGGTTTGGTCGTCCGGATAGCAAAAGCTGAACTTATCCAGAGGCAATGACATTCCCAGGCCGCGCGCCTTGATGTACGATTCCTTGAACGTCCAGTATTCAAAAAACCCATACTGTTGTTCCTTCGAGGGCAGGGCTCTGAGCGCCGCCACCTCCTGTGGGGCGAAATAGTGATTCGCCCCGTCAATCGGCGCCGTTCGCGTACGGAAATTTTCTACGTCCACGCCTATGTCGCGGAACTTCGCAATCGCCAGGACCACCATGCTGTGCGTGTGCGAAATGTTGAACGAAAGGCCCGCTTCTTTTGCCTCAGGGTTGAGAATGCACGGCTTCCCGTAGGCGCCGGCCGAGAAGACCCATTCCCTGGGTGGGACCTCCGCGTAGCGTGACAACACGGTCCTAACCAGAGCTCGGGTAATCAGGTAGCGACGCTGATCTCTGACAAAATAGAATCGCGTTTCCTGCTCTCCTTCCGCGTCATTGAGCAGTTCGCGGTACATGGAAAGCCGGAACTCGTCATTGATCTCGCTATACAAAGTCAGCCACAAATGAATTTCGCCCTCAGGGAGAGGAACAACCTGGTTGCTTTCCATCCTGGCGACAGAGACCCAATCCACGCCGTTAGCACTCATGGATACACATCAAACTTTTCGAGGTAGTCCAGGTTTCGCTGGGATAACCAAATGCATTATTGATGTAGGTAACGCCGTCGATCGTCACCATGCGGTTGATATGGCTGTGTCCATAAACGTGAATGTCCGGGTTGAACTGGCGCAATTGGCGATCCAGTTGGGCGGATCCCAGGACCGGATAGAGAAGCCTTCTTGCTTCAGGAACAAACCCCGGCATTAGATCGACGCGGGGCAAGAAGTGCGAATAAGTAATAGCTTTGTCGCTCGGGACGCGAATGTGTTTGCTGTTCAACGCCGCGAAGTGCGCCGCAACGTCTTGGTCTGTGAACCCACTCGGCCAGCGGCAAGCCCGGTAATCCATCCAGATCGATTTCAATTCTTCGCTCGGATCGCCGAAGGAGTAGTCGTACCAGCCCAACATTGGAAATATGGAAAGGCCGCGCTCATGAAACACCTGCATCGAAGCGCCACTCGATTCAACCAGGGCGCAGACTTCATCGAACTTTTGCAGCGACTTCTTTTCCCGATCTTCGCGTAGCACCCACAAATCATGGTTTCCCGGCACAAACAATACTTTGTAGAAACGTTTTGCCAGCGTGCTCACACACCAAGCCAACAAGCGGCGTGCATCGGTAACGTCGCCGGCAAGGATCAGAACATCGTCCTGATATTCAGAACAGGATAGATTTGCAATCCAATTGGCGTTCACATCGTAATCAACGTGGATATCTGAAAGCGCAAAGATTCGCATCGAGCTATTCACTGAACAGGCACAAATTCCGGAGGGCCGCTAGCGCAGTTGCCAGATTTTTCTTGTCGAACCCGAAGGGCGTTAGAATCGTGTGCGCCGTCGATTTGCTGGTCGCAGGCAAGCCGTACTTCAGGAACGTAGCCAATGTGCCGGCGGGACCAAGATCCACGTATCGCCGAGGGCCTTCTTGATCCAGCCGCGCTGTGGTTTCCGGGAACCGAATGGGGTCGCGGGCAACGCTCCAGAAATAATCATCAGACAAATCAGTCAAAAGACCGGCATGATGACAGCACGCCAATGGTATCCGGCCCGGCTTGCGCAGAACCGAGCGCATAAAGGATGCGAACGGAGCCTTCGCCTGCTCGATCCACCGCGAGTGAAAGGGGAACGAAACCGGAAGCCGTTGGTAGCCGATATTTCGTTCATCCATCGCGGCCTCGATCTCCGCAAGTTCCAGGCTTTTTGCAGAGACGACGAAGTGAGAAGAAAAATTGACTGCCGCCAATTCACAACGACCGGCAAAGAAGTCCTCGGCAAACAGGGCGGGATCTGCCAGCACAGCTGTCATCCCTCCTGGCTCGCAGTATTGCTCGAACGCAAGCGCCTGACGCACGACGGAGCTCAAGGCATCTTCGACCCCAATGAAACCTCCCACAGTCGCCGCGGCAAACGATCCAAGACTGACTCCCAAAACCGTATCCGGCACTACACCCGCCTGAATTAACGTCTCGGCTAGCGAGTATTCCACCATGAATATGGCGGGATGCGTCAGCAATGTGCGGTCGAATGGATCTCCCTTGCGGTGACTGCTGGAATAGAGGGTTTCGACGATGGACGTTCCGGACAGTTGGCGTGGAATCTCGTCCAGGCGAAGCATCCAGTCATGAAATATCTGGTTTTCCTGAAACAACTCCCTGCCCATCTGGAAGTACTGCGACCCCTGGCCCGAGAACATGAATACAATTTCAGGGGCCGTCATTAGACACCTCGTCGCAGCGCCAAACCTGATGCTGCCGGCATTTGCCGAATAACGGGAACCCGCTCCGTGCTCCAGGTTCCCTGCGCCTCAGTCGAAGGGCGCTGGATCAGCACGTAGCACTCACCAAATTCTGTTTGTAACACGGCCTTTTCCGCGCTGAAACCGAGATTGCGAGTCAACATGCACGAGTGCGCGCGGGCTGCGGGGTACAAGAGCCACCCAACCGTGAATCCGTTGGGACGAATCACCGCCTGTTGCGCGGCCTCAATCAGCATCTCAAAGATGCCACGCTTGCGGTATGGCGGAAGTATGGCAAGTTGCGTATAGCGGGCAGAACGTTCATTTTCCCCGAAGGCCAGGCGGTACTGTTGATGCACTTCGCGGTCTTCCGTGGTATCAATAACGCTTAGCGTTCCAACCGCTTCCTGGTTGTCCCGCGCCAGGAAATGCCAGAGGCCTCTCTCTACGGGGCCCGGCAAAGGCTTAAAGGAGAACCCGTATTCCATCGTAAAGACACGGGTTCGGATGGCCAGCAGCTCGGCCCACTGTTGATTCGTTGTCACCGCCTCGATGCGGATATCGGCATTGTCTCTCGGTGCAGCCGTCAGCCCTAACAGGTAATCGACCGTGTCACCTACCGTATGGAGCAACTCTCCCACAGGATGCGGAATGTCCACGTTCGATGCGCGCTCGATCGCCAGCGACATCTCGATGCGATCGAGCGAGTCAGCTCCCAAATCCTCCCAAGTGGCGTTCTCAGTGATCTCGTGCTCTTCGACTCCGAGCTGTTCGCGGATGATTGGCCGCAAGCGCGTCAGAAGTTCCCGTCTACTGTTCATGTTTCCTCCACTCTGAAGTATCAGTCCTGACACCAGACTTTCTCGACCGATAGTTCATCATCTCGCTGAGGGGTACTGCACAGTGAGTTTTTCTGGTCGTAAGCTCAATCCGCTCCTGCTAGCACTGATTCTTCCCAGGGAAATAAACCTTGCTCCACGTAACGGGTGATGCCTTGCAGATTACCGGGATCGGAAAACAGATCCCGATTGGCGGCAACCGCCGGTGCTTTCAGCTCCGGCAAAGGCACGCCGATCCGGCTGATGTAGGCTTTGTAGCCTCGGATCGCGGGCTTGGAGAGCCGCCGCAACCGCTGCAGATGCCGCCGAACCAGGAGGTCGCTTTGTGCGTCAAATGCATCCACCAGTCCCCATTGGCAGGCCTGCTGCGCCGAAACCGGCTGCGTTGTCAGCGTGAGGTAGTGCGCTTTCTGAAATCCAACGCGTCGTATCAGGAAAGGCAGGACGCAAGCAGGAAAAAGACCAAACAGCAATTCCGACAAACTGAACTGCGCGACGTCGCTGGCGAGCACGATGTCAGCGGCGGCGACAAAGCCTATGCCCCCTGCATTCGCTTTGCCCCGCACATGAGCAATGGTTACGTAGGGGCCGGCCGCCAGGCGATGCCACAAGTCGTACATCGGTCCCGGACCATCGTCGTGGTCGCGACCCTGTGCGGAGGCGCTTGCGATGGCCTTGAAATCGGCACCCAAACAAAATACTTCGGCTGAGCCGCTGAGCACAACAATATTCGCTGATTCCTCGCACTCATCCAGCACGTGATTGCACTCGGCCACGAGCTGATCGCAGATGGTATTGTTCGCCTCAGGCCGGTCAATCTGTAGATAACAAATCGAATCCTGAAACTGGACTTTAATCGTCTGGTAGATCACTACATCCTCGTTATTCGCAATTCAATGCCGTTTAATTCCGATAGACACCGGAAGCAGATCTTGTCTTCACCCGAACGTGACTCAAAATCACTTCTGATATCCGGGCGTTCTATACCACTTGTGCCATCTTCGCTTCCGCTGCGCGCGCCTTCTCCTCCATGATGGCGTTGATTCTTTGCATCAGCGCCGGATCACCCGTCAGAGCGCTATTGGGCTTCAACAGTCCAATAATTTCCAATCTCAACTTGTGCACGTTAGCATCGCGCGCAGAGAGCTCCAGGAAGGCCGCGCCGAACTCGAGCAACTGCTTCAAGTTAGGAGGCCGGACGCCGCGAGTGCCGGGATAAGCCAGATCTGGCACTGCCGATGTGCCCCAGGGCACGGCAATGATGTCGTCGGTTCGTTGCAAGAATGCGTGCGCGAGCTCGAGCAAGCTTCCCTGCCAATTGTCCAATAACTGTAACAGCGCTTCTGCCTGCAACGCCGCCACGCTCATCCCCTGCCCATAGAGCGGATTGAAACGACAAATCGCATCCGCCACCGGCAGCACACCGCTGGGGAAAGATTCGAGCTCGCTGAAGTGCCGATGACGGCTTTCCACGAATAAATGGCCGGTAAGTTTTCCCAGCATCCTGGCGTTCTTGATCGCTTCGAAACACGTTGAAGTCCGTAGCGTGCGCGCCATCTCAATGAAGCTCTCCCTATCGCGCGGCACATCGCGATCGCCGTGCCAGACCAAAGTGCAAAGCCACCGGTTGCCTTCCACGGGCACAATCATGACCGCTGGATCGGAGAAACCCATCAAAACTTTCCAGTCTGAAGGAGCATCTTGGGGAATCTCGATTTCGGCAGTCGCATAGTGCAGGTCAATGCCGATAAGAGTGGTTCGCGGCGGGGTGTAACCCATTTCCGCAAAAGCGCCGAGAGTCAGATCACCGTGGCCTGAGGAGTCAATGACATAATCGGCAGATAGCGAACGTCCATCGCGCAGTAATACGCCGGTCACCATCCCGGAGTCGTGTTGCAGGCGCTCCACAGCGCAGTTCTGTTCCCACGAGATATTTTCGATGGCTTGAACGCGACGGCGGATACACAATTCCAAAAGCGGACGAGACAGCGAGTACCAGAGGACGCCTGCGTCACGTTGTGGGAAGGGGTCATAACCCGGCGCCTCGAAACGAGTGGTAAGACCCATCACTTGCGTGACGGCTCCCCCAGCTTTGAAATCATCCACCAGACCGGGCAGTAATGCCTCCAGTGCCCGGCAGCCTCCCGGCAGCAATCCATGAGGGTGCCGCCCTTGCGGAGCTCCATTGCGCGGGGAATTGTTGTCCGGCAATGAATCCCGGTCCAGAACCGTGACTCGTTCGAAAGCATCTGCCAGCACGCGCGCGAACAGAAGCCCTCCTATTCCGGCTCCAACCACAATGGCGTGCTTACCCATTTGCTTGATCATGTAATTTCTCCTGTGGCGCAGGACATTAATCCACGATGTACCCACCAATACATTTTCTTTGGATTTTCAAGAGCGAGCTTTTCTGCTTGGAGTTTAAATCAGCGATTGGCTTTCACCAGTCAGGCACGCTGCCAACACAATGCGGTGTTGATGCCCCCAAAGCCCATATTCAAGGTCAGCGCATTCTCCATGGAATGATCGATCGGCTTGTCTGTGACCCAACGAAATGTCGAATCGATTGGATTTTCCAGGTTACGCGACGGATGCAATCGGCCTCTCCGCATCTGCAGCAAAGTCGCAATTACTTCTACGGCGCCCGCTGCGCTCAGGCCATGGCCAATCAGGGACTTGGTCGTGTTCAGACAGGCATGCGTCAATCCACACGCGCGCAGCGCGTTCAGTTCGGTTTCGTCTCCTACAATCGAACCCGTGCCGTGGGGATTGACGTAGTCAATCTGAGCCGGCGCCAATCCTGATGCACCAAGCGCGTTCTGAATGGCTTGCGTCTCTCCCTCAAGAGAGGGATCGGGGTTGCGATTTCCGTCCATGACGATTCCCCAGCCGCTCAGAGTGGCGTACGGCTTCATGCCGCGGCGTTGACTTGACTCCAGCGACTCCATCACCACGGCGCCGCAGCATTCGCCAAATATGAATCCGTCGTGATCACGATCGAAAGGACGGCACGCCGAGGCTGGCTGGGCGTCATAGCGGTCCGACCCCATTGCACCCAGGGCCCGCAGGCCACGGCACTCCCAGTGCGACAAGTCCATCAGCGCGCCCAGCGCAATGCACACGTCAACTTGCTTCGTGAGTACTGCCTGCGCAGCCTGAATAATCGCCAGTTGGCCACTCGCTGAGGCGCCGCCCACTGTATAAGCCATGCCTCGAATCCCAAACTGCGCGGTGCAGAATCCGCACAAGTCCGAATCCATGAATGACAGCCCGTAGGTTGGACGCAGAAACGCGGAGTTCTCGCGGTATGTCTCGTGAGCTTGAACCAATTCGCGTTGCTGAACATTTGAACCGCCAATGATCAGTCCGATGCGGCATGGATCTACGTCCGCCAACTTCGACTCGCTCCATGCTTCTTGCAGCGCCACAAGGGCGGCCTGCGCCGAAAGAGAGCAGCCACGCAACGTCCGTTGGCCGAAGTTCGAAGGGTACGTGATTTTGCCGATTTCCGCTCCGATATAACTTGAGTCGCGTTGCCGGCTTGGGCGTCGCATCACCGCAAAGGCGTGCTCGCCATTCAGCAAAGCATCCAGGAACGGAGCCTTGCCTTGCCCCGTTGCCGCGATCACACCCATGCCCGTAACGGTGGCTTTAGAGAGCATTCAGTTTTTGGAGAAATAAATCCGCCAGTTCGCCGATGTTTTTGGGCCCGAACAACTCCACGCGTGGAATCGAGAGATTCAAGGACTGCTGCACCAGCATCGCAATTTCCGCCCGGTCCACCGAGTTGGCGCCTAGGTCCGCCAGCCGGTCGGACGCGGCAAACGGATGCGGTCCCAGATCCGGCAATACGTCGCGCGTATGCTGCGCGATCAGTTCAAGAAGCTTGGCCTTGTTCATGACAAGCGTCATCCTCTTGCTTGGTGGGTAGATCGTGATATTTGTCATAGAGCATCTTGGTTCTTCGGAATGTGGGATTGTCCCATTTGAAGCCCATCGCCTCATCCAGTTGGATGGCATTTCTCATCTCATCCGGCATGTAGTTGAAGCCGGCATTCTCCTCTTTCCCTCCCAATCGAAAGGCAAAGCCGTAGGGTTCAAGGGGACCGTAATGGTGCGTTGCATGCTGGAAGTGTTCAATTCCGTCCTTCGCCAACTTCGGAAAAACGCCGGGAATGTACTGATGCAGATCGATATCACCCTTGATCTCGAAGGTATAAAGCGTAAAGGCAATGAGAGGGTGATAGAAGGGGCTGGGCCAGCCGATCATATGCCGGAAAAACCCTTCCAAAAATCCGTTCTCTGATACGGCAATCAATCCGGAAGGAATGGCATCATGATGGTTTCCGTGAAAGTACACAAACTGGAACTCGGAATTGTGGCCCAGCCAGTGATTTCTATAGAACCAGGAGTTGGCCACCTTCAACCATCTCAGATAGACGAATATGTTAAGAACGCACACAGGCACCATGAAGACCAGCGAGAAGCGGGCATGCGTAATCACGATGTACCATGCTGCGAACAGGACGATGTGCGAGAGAATGCCTGTGAAGTACGCATGCAGGATTTCGAGTGTCATGTTCGTATCTTCTTTAATTGCCCTCTGCCAGGGGGTCTGCATCAAGATCTCGCGGATCATCCCTCTCTTCTTCAAATGGTCGATCAAGCTGATCGTTCTGTATACCGTGATGCCGATGATGTTTGCATAAAACAGACACAGAGCGCCGATGCGCATCCACTCCACGTGATGGGGGAGGCTTGGCGTTGCGCGGATCAGGAAATTCTCCAGCAAGACCAGGCCTAGAGCGACGAAATACATCAGCTTTAAATTCTGCAGCTTGTATCCCCATAAGTAGAGAAGCTCCGCCGGCTCTCTTAGAATCACGGGCATCCGAAGCTCAACTCCATGCCGTATGACGAATGTCACAATCATGAAGGCGCACAGCGCAAATCCAACAATGGCCAGGACATGGGTAAAGCCATAGGACAGTCCGATCACCAGCGCAGTGATGGCTGTCATCAATACATAATCAATGAAATCGGTTTTGTAGTAGTTGACCCTGGGCTTGCTTTGCGTGGTGTTCCCATAGAGCTTATGGTAATAGCCTGAATCGGCGCTGACTTTCATGGCGTTCCTCCTTTAGGTTATCTGAGCGGGAACAAATATTTGCGTTGATGCAGGAGATGGAGATGGCGCGGTCAACCGTGGTTCAGGGCACTAAGTCGATAGCGACATGCTCACCGACAGAGCCGTCTCAGGGCGATACTGAAACTGGGCGATCTGGAACGTCAGCCGCGCGGAGTATGATCCGGTCCATAACAAGAGTGCCGTCCGGCTTTTCGGTTTTGGCGATCTCTTCGCACAGATGTTTAACCAGCAACTCGATCGTTGGAAAATTGATGAGGATGGTCGCCGGCAGGTTCACGCCAAAGACGCGTATCAGCGCATTTAGTAGATCAACCGTGAGAAGGGAATCTACTCCCAGCGTCTCCAGGCGGGCATCAACGCGCACCGGTTCCGATGCCTCCATGCCAGTAACGCTCCGTACCAGGTCGATGACGTGTTCCTGAACCGCTGCTCTGCGTTGATCCTCGGGAAGATCCTTCAGCCTATTGACCCCGTTGGCGACAGTCTTGCCGTCTGGTGAAGGAATATGCCCGTTCTGAGCACCCACCAATTCAGCCATCAAAGATAAAGGTGCGAACTCTGCCGAGCGCTCCTTCAGTTGTTCCAGGTCCAGAGGCGCGGCCCACAGTTGCCCGCCATCCATACTGAGGAGTTGCCCCAGCATCTCGACCCCCGCCGAAGGATCAATGGGGAGAAGACCCCAGCGCCGGTACAGATCGCTTGCATGGCGAGAACTCATCCCTTCACCGTTCCATGGACCCCAATTGATACTTAGAGCTGGAAGCCCCTGCATGTGGCGGTGGTGGGCGAGGGCGTCCGCATACGCGTTGCCGGCCCCGTAGGCCGCCTGCCCCGGATTTCCGAGCAACGAAGCAACGGAAGAAAAGATGACCCAGAAATCAAGCGACCGATTCAGTGTTGCTGTGTGAAGATTCCAGCTTCCCTGCGCCTTGGGCGCCAGCACTCTGGAAAGACTTGGCCACTCGAGTTTCGAAATCGTATTGTGTTCCAGGACTCCGGCAGCGTGTATCACGCCCCGAAGCGGGGGCATGCTCGCTTCCATCCGGACAAGGGCTTCAGCCAACTCCGACATCACGGCAACGTCAGCCTGCAAAGTAAGAAGCTGAACGCCCTGTTCCCGGAGTCTCTGCAGCCAGCGAGAGGTTTCGTCATCTCCTGCGCGCCGGCTCAACAAAACGAGGTGGCGGGCTCCGGCGGCGACGAACCACTCGACTACTTTGCGTCCCAGCGCGCCAAAGGCACCCGTAATCAAATAGCTGGCGTCGTTCTTGACGCGGAATCTGCTCCGAGTTCTGGTTCGTGTCAGAGGCTTGAGTCTCGGAATAAGACGTTTACCGCCTCGATAGGCAACTTGCCTGGCTCCGTCTTTGGCCCATAACTCGTCGACTAACTGCGCCGCCGCGTCTTCCCGGTTCATCTGAGGATGCAAATCCACCAGGCCCCCGAAAAGCGCGGAGTGCTCGTTGGCAAGTACCCGCCCCATCCCCCACAGCATCGATTGACCAATTGCGCCAAGCCTGTTCTCTCGCTGGGTCCGCTGCGCCCCGCGCGTAACCACCCACAACGGCGGGCAACCGGCGGTTTGAATCATCGCTTTGGTCAGGTTCAACAGACCAAGGCTGTTGGACGTTTCATCGTCAGTCAGGCATTCTTTTGTCGCTTTGTCGCTGCCATTCAAGCCCCAGAGGTAGACGATGCCGCGCCAAGGTGATCCGCTATCGGCTTGCGTTTGCGTCAACAGTCGAATGAATTCGTCTTGGTCACATGCATCGTCCGACGCATTCAGATGCAAGGATCCACCGTTCCTGGCAAACGCATCTTCCTTGAGTATAACTACCGCCTCCTGCTGTTGACCTCGCAACAATCCTGCCAACCGAGCGCCGGTTCCTCCTTCATCGCCGAAAATAAGCCAGCGTCCTCGTCTCTCAGACTGCGATCTCACCAGCCCCGCATCGGACCATACAATCCGACGCAAAGATTCGTCAGACCTCACCGCCGTACTTCCAAGATCATGAGCAGAGATGTATTTCAAATGCACCTGGGCGATCGAAAACACGACATTCCCGGAGTCATCGAAGACTGTCACCCGAACTGACATCTCTCCTTCACTAGAGCTAAGCGGAGAAATCCGGCAATACAGATCGCCTTGCAGCGCTTTCTCTCTCCCATCTCCAAACAACCGAAATCCTGAGACGGCGGCCGGCACCAGAACGTTTTCGCCCTTCACGCCGCATGTGATATTCACCAGCCTGCTCGCCACCTGAAGACATGAATCGATAAGCCCCGGATGCAAGGATAGCCAGGCGTTGTTTGCGAGTTCAGGAGGCGTGCGCAGCAGCGCCAACGCGTGGTCTTTGTTCAACCACACGCGTCTCAGCCAGCGAAACGTCGGTCCCAGTTGATAGCCGCTTTTTGCCTGAATGGCATAAAAGTCTTCGGTCGAAAACTGTTCCATGGAAGGATCAATATTGGAAATCTCTTCAGAAACCGTCGGGCCGGCGCCCGCCTCAATGGCTTCATTCGCATCGCTTGATACGAGGACGTGTCCTGTCGCGTGCACGCGCCACTGGGCATTGTCGTCATCGGCCTGGCCGATGCTGGAAAGCTTGAAGTCGTATCCCTTCTCCCTGGGAAGAAGTATCAACTGGGCGATGCGGGTGTCGTCCGGGTCGTCCAGTATCATTGGCTCTGGAAAGAGAGCATCGCTGAGTTCCAGTTGACGGCGGCCCGTCAGTTGTTCCGTCGCTGCGAGAATACGGACAATATGCGCCGCCCCGGGCATCAGGAGCTTGCCCAAGATACGATGGTCCTCCAGCATGGGCAGCGACGCCAAATCCACGCGCGCCTCAAACTGCGCCGGCTCTAATGATGAGCGCAGGCGTCGTCCGAGAAGTTGAGCAACTCCATTCCCCTCCTGAATCGGAGACACAAACTGGCCTGGCGTTGAGCTAGTTCCCGCTGCCTCCGGCCAGAACTGTCGCCTTTCGAAAACAGTGGTCGGCAGTGCAATCTTTCGTCCGCCGAAAGGCCGGTGGTGTTCTACCCAATTGACCTCAGCTCCACGCGTATACAGCTGACCCAGGCTCTCCAGCATCTGCTGTTGGTCGTGCTTCTCGCGGCTCAACGACGCCAGCCAGGTGACGTCTGGAAATGGCAGGCACATCTCGCCCAAACGAACCAAGGTGTGCCTCGGCCCAATCTCCAGGAATGTCCTACATCCGGCCTTGTATAGCACCTGCATTCCTTCGCGGAACCGGACTTTGTTGCGAATGAGATCGCGCCAGTGTCGCGGACTACTCAGCTCAGCCTGGGTGATCAGTCGAGCCGTGCCAGTGGAAACCATCGGGATGGCCGGCGCGTTGTAGGTTGCCATTCCAGCGATAGCTTCAAATGTTCCCAGGATAGGATCCATCAGAGGCGAATGCGGTGCGGCCAAACCCATCATAGCCCGCACCTGGACTCCCTTTGCCTTCAGCGCATCGCAGATCAGCTGCAGCGGTTTCTGCTCTCCCGCAATAAGAACGCGCTCGGGAGCATTGTCGGCCGCGATGGCCACTGCGCCCTGATGGAGTTCCACATAGGGCCTGACAAAATCTTCGCTCGCAAAAACCGCCGCCGACCCACCGTCTGTGTGCACCGACTGCATCAGGCGGCCGCGGGTCACAACCATCTTCGCTGCCTGTTCCAGAGACAGTATCTGGGCAACGACTGCCGCGGTGTATTCGCCAAGGCTGTGGCCCATCACCATCGCGGGTTTAATTCCCCACGCGCGCCATTGTTCAGCCAACGCGTATTCCAAAGCGAAAAGCGCGGGTTGAGCGAACTCCGTTTGATTCAGGACCTCCGCATCTTCACCGTGAATCACGGCGATGAGAGATCTCTCCAGCAGGGGATCAATGATCTCGGCACAACGCTCGAGAGCGCTACGGAAAACCGGTTCAACTTCAAACAACCTTCGTCCCATGAATCGGTACTGCGCTCCCTGCCCGGTAAAAAGGAAAGCTATTTCCCCTGGTGAAGACTCTGATCTGGCCTGATCCTCCCGCGCCTCTGCCCACTTTGCAAGCTTTTCTCCCAATTCGTCCGTGCTGGCGGCATGGATTGCGGCCCGAACCTGGTGGTGGGCTCGACCTGTGTTGGCCGTGTAGCACAAATCTTCAAGATCAACGGAGCGTCGCGACGGCAGACTACGGTATTGCGCCACAACCTTCCTTAAGCCCTCGGGACTTCTCGCCGAAAGTGCGAGCAAGCGATGCATCGGCCGCACGCTCGTTTGTTTTCTTGTGGCCGCCGCGGGCGCCTCTTCGACCACCAAATGAGCGTTTGTGCCGACAAACCCAAAGGAGCTGATGCCGGCAACACGCGGCTTCCCGTTCCGCGGCCACGGAGTCAAATGGGTTGGAATGCTGGCTTTGCTGTCGGCGAGTGAGATATGCGGATTGACTTCCTCCAGGTGAAGGTGTGGGGGAATCTCCTCGTTTTGAAGTGAAAGGATGATCTTGAGCAACCCGGCTACACCCGCTGCGGATTCAAGATGACCGATGTTCGTCTTCACCGAACCCACCAGGAACGGCTGCTGCGCATCCCGGCCTTCGCCCAGAACTTTGCCTAACGCCTCTAACTCAATGGGATCGCCCAAAGCGGTGCCTGTTCCATGGGCTTCTATGTAGTCAACGTTTGCGGGGCGTATCCCGGCGATATTCAAAGCCCGGCGCACCACCGCTTCTTGCGCCAGCCCGTTGGGCGCGGTAAGGCTGCTGCTGCGGCCATCTTGATTCACCGCGCTTCCTCTGATGATCGCCTGAATGTTGTCCTGGTCTCGAACAGCGTCGGCGAGCCGTTTGAGGACGATCATGCCGCAGCCTTCGCCCCGCACATAGCCATCTGCCCGCGCGTCGAAAGTCCGGCACCTGCCGGTTGTTGAGAGCATCCGCGTCTTGCAGAAAGAAACTGAGATCTCAGGAGCGAGGATGACGTTCACGCCTCCCGCTATCGCCATCTGGCATTCGTTCGCTCGCAAAGACTGGCAGGCGAGATGAATGGCGACGAGAGAAGAAGAGCAGGCCGTATCAATGGCCATGCTGGGGCCTTGGAAGCCGAGCGCATACGAGAGCCGTCCGGCGGCGGCCGACGTGGCTTGACCCGTGCTGTCATGGGCATTGACTCGGGAAGGATCCAACGAAGTCCCTTTGACGCTGACGAAATCGTTGTTGTTCATGATGCCCACGAACACTCCCGTATCGGAAGTGTTGTGCGGGTCAGGAGCTTGTCCCGCATTCTCCAGGGCTTCAACGCTCACCTCAAGCAACATTCGCTGTTGCGGATCTAACACCGCGGCTTCCCGCGGAGAAATTCCAAAATAGGCAGCGTCGAAAAGATCTATGGAATCCAGAAAACCACCCCAGCGGGAGTACATCTTTCCTGGAGCTTCGGGATTTGGATCATAGAAATCGCTGATGTTCCAGCGATCGGAGGGCACCTCCGTGATCGCGTCCACGCCGTCTCGAAGAACACGCCAGTAGTCCTCAGGTGTCGCCGCTCCGCCAGGAAAGCGACAGGCAAGACCAATGATGGCAATCGGCTCCGCCAGTTCCGCGTCGCCAGGTTGCTGAGAACAGACACTTGTCCCTGCGCTGGAATTCGTCAAGGGAACTATCTCGGGAACGGAGGAAGAGGAATGGGACGCGCGCTCTTGGCTGGATACCGATTCCGGCGCCGAAAGAGAATCGGCGATTCTGGACAGCAGATGATCGGTCAGTTTTTCTATGGTGGGATAGTTGAACACAATCGTGGCCGAGCAGGGACATCGCAAGGTTTGCTCGAGCTCCAGTGCGAGCTCTGTCGCCATGAGCGACGTCAATCCCAACTGTCGCAACGGCGCGCGGCAGTCCGCGACGTTGCCTTCCCCCAACTTCAGGATACGGCCTGTAACTCCCTGGACGTGATCCAGCAGTCGCTTCCTTCTTTGACCTGAAGAGAGAGTTTTCAATTCCTCCAGCAAGCGGCTATGAGCGCTTGCTTTCGGAGTAGCCGGGGCCATTGCCACCGATATTCTGGCCGTGAGTGGGCGCTCGCTTTGCGTCACCTTCAACCAGCAAGGTTTCTGTTCCCAGCGATAGGTCGGTAATGAAACAAAACATCGATCTTCCGCTTGGACTAATGCTGGCCAGTCCGCTTCGAGGCCCTGTGCATACAGGGCACCGGCAGCCTTCAGCAGCGCCTCTCTTTCTCCCTCATTACGGCGCAGCGAACTAACCGCCGTTGCCTCCGCGCGATTATGACGGATGGTTTCCCAAAGCGGGTTCCATGCAATCGGATGCGGACTCACCTCGAGAAAGCAAGTGTAACCATCTCGCAGGAGTCTTTCAATGCCGTTCATTTGCAGAATGGGGTGGCGCAGATTGCGTGCCCAGTAGCCTGCGTCCATCTCGGGACCTGTCAGGTATTTGTCGTCCACGGTGGAGGCCAGCGGAATGGAGCCCACCCCTGGTTTCAAGCCGGCAAGCTGCGCCTTCAGTTCGTCGAGCAGCACTTCCATCTGGACGCTGTGGCTGGCTACCGGCGCTTTGATGAACCGGCAAACGTGCCCGCGCGATTCCAGGTCATCAACCAGCGCTTTCATAGCCGTTGGATCGCCGGAAAGAACTGTGTTTGCTGGACTGGCAACTGCTGCCACGGACAGTTGGGATCTGTACGCAGTGAGTGCTTCCTCCGCCTCGGCCCATGACAGGGGAACCGAGGCCAATGTGCCCTGCCCGTTCAAACGCTTCATCAGACGTGTTCGGCAGCACACCACAGCCATCGCTTCCGGTATATCCAGTATTCCCGCAACCTGTGCCGCGGCCACCTCTCCCATGCTGAATCCGATCACTGCATTTGGCTTGACGCCCCACGACTGCCACAGCTTTGCCAGCGAGATCATGACCGTAGTCAACGCTGGTTGCAGGTAGTCGAGTTCCTCAAACAAAGCATCCGGCATCTCTCCTTGCAAGAATCCAAGGACTGACCAGCCGGCCTCGGCCCGGATAGCTTCATCGCAAAGCTCGACCGCGTTACGAAAAACTGGTTCCCGTGCCAGCAACTCTCTTCCCATCTCCACCCACTGCCCGCCTTGACCGGGAAAAATGAATGCCAGTTTTGCTGCTTTGCCTGAAATTACGTGTCCCTGTGCGCCAGGGTAGGGCCGGCTGTCCTTGAGGTAAGTGTCGAACTGCTCTCTCATCATTCGTGGGGATGAAGCAACGAAGCTTACCCGGTGTGGATGGTGCTGGCGATGAACACTGGCCGAATAACAGGCTCGGGGCAATAACTGCGCCGCCAATGGTCGCTCCATCCAGTCGCGATAAGCCAACACGAGCGAGTCCAGAGACTTAACGGATCGGGCGGAGAGCGGCAACAAATAAGGAGTGGAATCGGATGCAGGCACACTGCCTTCAGGCTGATCCGGTGCCGCCTCCAGCACGACGTGCGCGAGTGCGCCGGTAAGCCCGAAAGCGCTTACACCCGCCAAAGCAGGTTTTCCATCACTCACCGGCCACGGCGTGGCGTCGGTTTGAACGCGAAGTCGGCGCTCCTCAAGAACAAGTTCCGGGTTCTCATGCTCAAAATGAAGCGTCTTAGGAATAAGCCCGTGCCGAAGCGACAGTGCGACTTTGATGACGCCAGCCATGCCGGCTGCTGCTTCGGCATGACCGATGTTGGTTTTCGCTGAGCCAATCAGGCACGGTCGGCCAACTGGACGGTCTCCTCCGAAAACAGCACCCAGCGCTTCGGTTTCAACCCGGTCGCCCACTGGCGTTCCTGTTCCGTGAGCTTCCACGTAAAGCACGTCACTTGCACAGACACCGGCATCTCTCAGCGCTGTTCGCAGCAGGCTTTCTTGCGCCTGCGCTGAAGGACGCATCAGTTCCATACTCGAATTCCCATTATTTGCAACCGCGCTTCCTCGGATGATCGCGTACACGCGATCACTTTCGCGGCGAACATCGGACAGACGTTTGAGGACTAAAACTCCACAACCTTCGCTGCGTCCGATCCCGTCGGCCCGAGCATCGCAGAATTTGCAGCGTCCATCAGCGGAGAGGACGCCGGAGCGGGAGCAGGCAATCGAGAGTTCCGGACTCAGAATAAGATTGCACGCTCCGGCTAACGCCACAGAACACTCCCTGGCGCGCAGGCTCTGACAAGCCAGGTGCAACGCGGTCAGGGAAGAAGCTCTATCAGCATCCACTACCAGGCTGGGGCCTTGAAAACCAAGCGTGTACGAAATACGGGCCGCCGCAGTCCCGCGCGAGCCTCCGGCCGCTAACGTCACATCGAGATCGGGGCTACGGTAGGTGTAGCGCAGATAGTCGTCTGACATCATGCCCAGAAAGACGCCGACGCCGGCGTCTGGCATTGCCGCGCGATCCGGCGGAAGGCCCGCATCTTCCAACGCCTCATAAGCGATCTCCATCAAAAGGCGATGCTGCGGGTCAATCGTCTCTGCCTCCCGCGGAGAAATGCCGAAGAACTCGGCATCAAAGTTCTCTACATCGGCGATGAATCCGCCAAAACGGCTGCAGATTTTCCCCGCGGTACGCGGAGTCGGATGATAAAACGCGTTGATGTCAAAGCGGCTGGCTGGCACTTCGGTGATTGCATCCACCCCGTCCATGAGCAACTGCCAGAATGCTTCTGGACCCTTGGCCCCGGGGAAACGACAACCGATGCCGATGATCGCCACGGGTTCAGCTTGTTTGGTTTTTTCTTGAGTCACGATGCATTCACCGAATAGACGGGGAAGTAGCCGACCTCGCCTCGATGGAACATGTCGGCAAGTTGCGGGATCTCATCGAAGCTGTGGATGCGCTCGTCCACCTGGGGCATCCACCCATGTTCCTCGGCGTAAGCTACGGCCGCGACCACTTGCGAATGGCGCGCATAGTGCGTGTGAATGAGCTGATGCCGTTCAATACATTCGACCGCCCGCAGATACGTAATGTTCATCCCTTCTTTCCAACCGGCCGTGGTAATGATTCCCTGCCGGCTGAGCGCTTTGGAGGTAACGCGAAAAACAGGAGACCCAATGTAGTCCACAAAAATCTGCACGCGCTCGCCACCCGTACGCTCCTCTACTTCACGCAGAAACAATCGCTCGGCCTGAGCATAGGCACGCCGAAACGAGCTATCCTCCGCATAGAGTTTGTCGTCGAAGAAGAGCTGTCCGAAGGGTCGCCTGTCTATTGCAGTGATTCCAGCCTTGCGGATCTGCTCGAGATGGGGAGGATGACCGGAAAGCATGACGGTGCAGCAGCCCCATCGCTTCGCCAGTTCCAATTGAGCCAGCGTTGTTCCTCCACCCCACCCCCAGACGTGGGGATGTGGGAACTCGTCATCTCCCACCAGCAGGCGGAAGGTTCCAAGAGCAAGCTCCATGTTGGACCAAGCGGTAACGTAGCGCACGGAGAATGCCGCCCATTGGGCCAGCGAATACTTCGTTCCCACAGGTACGGGAATCAATTCCCGCTCCCTTATCTTGATGCGCGTCGCCAGGCAGCCCATCGTTCCCGGTGCATCGTAGGCCAGCATGCGCTCTGGATAGCCAAAACGGTCGGTGACTGAGGTTCCGCACGTGATTGCATTCTGGCCTGGTTTCAGGCCGCGCACTGCTGCGCCAACCGCGGCAACCCGAACCACGCCTGCATTTCCCACGATCACCCTCTCCTCACCTCGTGCCCGGCAGATATCAATGGGACGACGCGAGAGGGCATGCTCCATGTTCCCTTCCCAGCACCCAAAGAGGGGCTCAGCCAGGACTTCATCTCCTGCAAGACCGGAGAGTTCGAAATCCTCCTGTACCAACTGCCCGCGTTGTCCGTTCTGGTCGGGCGTGGCGACGTGCAGAAACCAGCCTCTTGAAGAGTGCGGCATGTCTATCTCTGTTGGCGAGCGGTCGCTAATTATCGAGGATCAGAGCCTGATCCGCCGCAATCCGCGGCGCCGTGCAGCGAATCAAACAGGAAGCTTGGCTGTTCGATCCGGTCAAGCCTTTTGTTGAACAGGAAGCTTGGCTGTTCGATCCGGTCAAGCCTTTTGTTGAAAAGGGGATGATCGCTCACGTTTCGTGAAGAACGTCTGGAAGCTCGATGACAAAAACTACTTGGTTTAAAGGCAGAAGTGTTGCTGAGAACGCTAAAGCTGCAACGAACCGGCTGTTGCAGGGTCGTTAACGCAACGCCCTACTCCTCGCGGAGCAGGATCAATGGATCAATCGCCAGAGCTCGTTGCGCGGGGATCCATGTGGCCACCAATCCGAGCACTAACATGGCAAGAACAACACCGGCCAATGCCAGGGGATCGCGCGGCGTTGCCTGATATACAACGGCGGCCAACACGCGACTGGCCAGAATTCCTACCACCAATCCCGCGATAGAACCGAAGGCGAGCAATTTGAATGAGTGTCCCAACGCTGCGCCCAGTACTTGCTTGCCGCTCGCGCCGAGTGCAATGCGGATTCCGAGCTGCCGCATCCGGCTGCTGACAGAATACGCAGCCGTTCCGAAGATGCCCGTAACGCTCAGCATCGCGGCGATGAGTCCCAGGACACCCAGCGTATAGGTTGCCATGCGTGCGCCAAACAGCGGGTGGTCCAGTTCTTTCATCCAAGTTTGTATGTAGACCGGTAAACTGCTGTCCAACCCGCGGATCGTGTTCCGGATAGCCGCGGCCAGTTGCTGCGGATTCCCGGTTGCACGCACCACCATCCACGTTTCGCTCGAACCCGCCTGCGCCAGTGGGAAGAACATGGCCGGTCTAGGATCTTCGGTCAGGTAACCATATTTTCCCTGTTCAGCCACTCCTACCACTTCGATGCGCGTTCCATCCTTCAGCTTGTAGTAGCCACCCACGGCGTTGTTGAGCGAACCAAAAATCTTGCGCGCGAACTCCGGGTTGACTACCGCCACGCGCGGCGCATCCTTATCGTCGTGCAATGTGAAGGTCCTTCCCGCCTGCAGAGCTGTGCCGGCAGCGTGGAAGTATTGCGGAGAGATCTTATATAAGAGCGACTGGGCAGCGGCATTCTTCGCACTCAGATCGGCCGTTTTGTCAGTGAAGACAGGCTCGGAGGCAAACCCCGCGTACAGCGGTGGCGAGTTCACCAAACCTGCGGACTCTACGCCGGGAAGTGACTGCACGGCATCCAGCATGCGCTTTTGCATCACTGGCACCTGGTCGCCTCGATAACCGGCCATGCTCAGCTCGGTATCCGCGAGGACTGCGTTCTGCGGTTCAAAACCAAAATCGCTGTGGAGCGAGCGCGTCAATCCACGTACGGCGACCATGGAGGAAGTGACTAGAATCGCACAGATGGCAATTTGCGCCACCAGCAGCACGTCGCGCAGGCTGAACCACCGCCGTGCCTTGCCGGTTGCTCCCGACTTGATAACTTCGTACGGATCTGTGCGCAGAACCTGTCGCATCGGCGCCACACCGAAAATGAATCCACTCACCACAGACAGCACTACTGCAAGGACGTAAACATTTGCATCCGGAGTGACTGGAAGGCTGAGAGGATACTTGCTGAATGGCTGCCACACGCTCAGTGCCCGCAACAAGATCACACTCCCCACGATTCCGACCGCGCCTCCGATCAGCGAAACCAGCATCGCTTCGGTAAATAGCTGCCGCACAATGGGCCTCCGCCTCGATCCCAGCGCCAGCCGCAAGGCAACTTCCCGGGAACGATCGGTGGCCCGTGCCGCAAACAAGCTGCCCAAATTCGTGCAGGCAGCCAGCAGTATCAATCCCGACAGTAGCATTAGTCCGGTAAGAAACGCCTGCAACGGACGGTCCCAGTAATCGCCATAAAGGTTCGGGCGCGCGAGGATAAAGCTCATGTCGACGTCATCTCTTGGATAGCTCTTCTCCAGATCCGCGCCGATCGAGTTCAAATCGGCAACCGCTTGCACCTTGGTGACTCCCGCTTTCAGGCGTCCCATCACGCAAAAGACCCAGTGTTTTCCCCGCAGGTTTAAATCATTCTCGCCCTCTACCTGCTCCTGGTTAACGATCGGCACAAAGAAATCAGGAGAGAAAAACACGATCGTCCCGTGAAATTCAGGAGGCGTTATGCCCACAATCGTAAAGGGATTTTTATTTACGTGGACTACGCGGCCGATCACGTTGGGATCATCGTGAAAATGGGTGTGCCAATAAGCATGTGTCAGCACGATATAGGGGGCGCTGTTCGGGCCATGTTCATCGGACGCGTGCAGCAAACGCCCAAGATGCGGCTGGAGCCGTAGTCCATCGAAGTAATTCCCGGTGACCAGCACCACCCAAGCGCTGGATGGATTTCCGTCACCCACGTCGAGCCCCGCTACCGCCCCGTCCATCGCCATCAGTTGCTCGAAACTGCGGTTGCGGTCGCGCAGATCGAGATAATCCAGAAAAGATTGATTGCTGGCCTTGTCTTTTCCGCGCTCCAGTTGATAAAGGTTCTCTGGCTCAGGCACATTCAGAGGGCGCAAGATAAACGCGTTCATGACGCTGAACACTACGGCGTTTGCGCCAATCCCCAGCGCTAACGTTAATACTGTGATGATTGTGAATCCGGGAGACCTGCCAAGCGCACGAAGGCTGTATTGCACGTCACGTCCGACGAATCTCATGTTCCCTCCCGTCGAGAGTAAAGGGCATGAATGAATCTCGTCTTTCGAAACAAACGCCAACTGCCAAACCCCTTTTCGTTTTTTGGCTTTGGATAGGTTTGTTCCGAACTTAGGTTCCAGCATACTATACCAGACGGAGAGCGGCTGGCACAAGGCGCCTCCCGATGCCCTGCGCCATAGATTGAACATAGCTTCGCTTTCGTCACTTGGGGAAGGATTTTTCCACAGACGTGTGAGGTTTTGGAGCTTGTCCCAGCAGGGCTTTTCTACACCAGACCGCGCGAAAGATGTGTGGCTCTATCGGACTTTCTTAGTAAGAATTTATAGCTGTCCCTTTCACGCGTGATCTGCAACCCGCGTACGCCGTCAGATCGATTGAGGCCGCTCCCGGGCCATCTTGAACAAATGCTATTCGAGCGCCGCGCGCACTCTTTCCCGCTACCTGCCCGGCGCATGCAGTCTTGCTGCCAGCAGGGCCTTCTCTTCCGTTGTCAGCTTCCACGTCCGCCGCTGGTGTACGTCGTTGCCATCATTGCCGCTGGTCTCTTCTTTCACGGCAAACCCGGGTAAGGAGAGTCTTGTCTCCGGGGCAGAGGACAGCAAGGCTGCTGACAAGTTTCCCCGGCACATGGGTTCAATGAACACGTGACAGTAGATTGTTTCTTGTGCGTCCGGCTCCCCTGTTGTGCTCCCAACTCCAGAAGGAACGCTATCAGGCATGTCATTTGTCGGCAGCCTGCGGTGCTCACACCATCCCTCTGTACTCCAGGGAGAGAACATGGAAAGGCATTCGCCCACCAGCGGATGCCAGCACGCTTGATCCTCCAAAGCCTGGAAGCGGGTTTCTCCATAGCGAGTCGTAATTGTCTGCAGCAATGCGCCAAATCGTTCTCTTAACCGACTGGTCAGCATCTTCTTGGCTCGGCGGTACTGGTCGGCGCCTGGGAAACGTTGCGTCACTAATTCAAATGCGGCTTGGGTCTCCAATGTCGAATAGCTGTAAAGGAGCCGGTTCATCCCTACACATACATAGAAAGACGACGTGTACATCGTGATCTGAACCAGGTGTTTGATGTAGCGGATTACCATGTCCCTCAAGGAAGGATTGCCTCTTTGCTCCTGTTCCCTTTCGTATCGTTCTGATTCGAACATGATCAGCCATTGGAATGCGTCCATTTCTTGACGGGTAATCCGGCGAATGCGCTGGGGTGAGTGGTTGTATCGCCAGTAGAACCGCCGCCTCTCGCGGCGATATTGGACGGACAGTTTTTCAAGGGCCCCGGCAAGGATCTCGATTGCACTTACCCGGTCGCGGGCAGTCAGGCATGCCAACTGAAAGCCTTTTTCCAGCGACTCACTGTGATCCATCAGGTCGATCTGACTCTTCATTACCGTCGTTCCCTATGCAATCGCCTGACAAAATATCTCTGGCGCCACCGCAATCGTAGCGACCGGTCACCGCGCCTGAAATCGGAAGCGGAGACTTCGTTCTTGCGTGGAAAGCTCAGGAGGGTGGATTGCTTGGAGTGTGTTTCAAAAGTCGGTTGGGGCCGGCAGCCGTTGCGAACGCCGACTTCACAGTTTGCGGAGCGGTTCTATCGCCCTGGGCTTGAGTGCAGCGCGAGGAAGCTTTGTCGCGATTCAGCCCGCGAAAAATCGCAGTTTGCCGCGATCTGGTATGGCTAGTTCTTTTCTCTTTTTTGTGTTCAGGTTTGTTTTATTGGAGAGGCTACGAGTTTGGGAACGCGCTCAGCACTCACTGGCAGGCGCACTACAGAGGCCTGCGGCATCCGGATACCCACCTCTATGTCTTCCAGATCGACCTCAACCGTAACGCTCTTCATGATCACGTCGAGCGTCAGCACCACACGAAAATTGTTTTTCTTGCGGAGCAGCACGCCCTCCATCCCGGCCATCACCCCAGAGCGAATGCGGACCCGCGTTCCTACGGCGATATACGGATGAGGTTCGATTTTCCCGTGCTGAAGGCCCTCGCGCAGGAAATGAATGTCAGAGTCAGGGACCGCCAAGGGCTTCGCCCCACCCACGATTGACAACACTCCCGGAACTTTGAGGACGGAAACACGTTCGCCACAGCCAATCCGTACGAAAATATAGTTCGGAAACAAGGGGAGCTGAAGCATTCCTTTTGATCCGTCTTTCCATTTCCGTTGTTTCCGATAGACAGGCAGAAAATTTTCGATTTCACGAAGGTGAAAGTGCGTCTCAATTCGCTTCTCATGTCTCGGCGCCGTAAAGACTGCAAACCAGTTCTTTGCCGCCTCCGCGCCAGACGAAACAACATGCGGCCACGCAACGTAATCTCCCATTGACTTTTCCTCCCGGCTCGCGAAGCGCAGCTCCGCTTCTCTCACTTGGAACTAGAGTTTTCCACAAATGCTCAGAGTCTGCGCCTACTTACAAGCGCAGAGTGGCTACTGTACTTGGAACGTTTGCCCGGGGCAATGCAGTTTCTGGTGGAATTTTTATCGGATTTTTGTAAGCCGCCTGCACATCCGGTGGAAACGATGAGTCGAGCGGTTATGCCGCCGCAACAACTTCCCTGATGACATTGAGTCCAGGATTTTCACGCGCTATAAATCGTTGATTGTCGAGAAAGTATGCGACTGAGACGTGGCCGCAGTTGGCTGTCTGCGCTCCAAAACCGGCTTTCTGCAAAATGGAATCGAGTGTGCGCTTATCCCCGATATCAAGAAGGCCAGCCAGGGAACACGGAGAGACGGTCCACTCCGAGAAGCACTTGCTGAAATCAAATGCGGAGATCAGGATGATGCGAAGAATCCTTGTAAAATCACGGGCATAGCGAGGCTGTATACCAATCAACCGGCAACTCTCACACAGCGTTGTGTAGCTGACGGCTACCTCACGCGCCCATATTCCAATCGTCCTTGGATCTCTTGCTGACTTACACGCCCCGAGCACGTAGCTCGCCCATCGCTCCGCCGTCGATCTCGGACAAGCAATTCCAGGAAGAAGAGCTGCGGTCTTGCTCCCGTTTTGCGCCTTGCTCGCAGAGGACCCGCTAGCCAGCCGCTTTTCGCTGGAATTGAAATGATGATCTATCAAATCGCCCTGCATCACGATGATGCGTGTTAAAAGAAATAGCTGGAAATGGTGCGACAGCGATTTATCCGCGACCAGGGCTTGCCGGTGGTAGTCGCCTTCTCGGAGAACAGGACGCATTCGCGTGCTCCTTTTGAACAGCAGTTTTGGTACAACGATTTGAGCTGTGGGAATGCCACGCTTCACGCCGCATTATTTGCATAGCCTTAGCGCAGCGGCGCTCCTTCTCCTCGCTCTGGGCAGAGCGAATTGTACTTGTAAGTTGTGTCGAGAATATCTGAGAACGAGAAATTGTCAAGGGGTATGCGCGAATGTAAGACCACTTAAGATCACAGCTACGGTGTGATGACTTGTTATCCTATTAAGGTGGCTATAGCTACTCCGGGGACTTAAGTTTGCCGCTATTGCTAACCTAGGAGGCAGAGATCACGTTTAGGTGTGTTAATGAAGAGATGCTCGAAAGCTAGTAGCCGCCTTTGAGCCGGCGGACTGAGCTTTATTGGATGCCATCTAGAGCTATAAGAAACCTCCAGATCGGCGAGGGCTTTTGGGATGAATTCGTGCCGGCAAAACCAAAATTCGCTCTCTTTGCGGATATCAATGGTCCGAAATTGCCCGGCCCAGGGATAGACGTCCTGGAAGATGTGATGATGAATCCTCTGCAGATGAGCTGTATCAAACGAACCAGCAATTGGGCTGACGCGCAACTCTGAAATCCGGTCGGCAGTCGAAACCGCCTCAAACTGCTGGAGGCGATCATGATCTTCGATTCCGGCCAAATTCCTGAGGGTATTAGTGCCAGGATAGACGTAAGGATCAGTGGCCATTGCGCGCGATGTCGAGAGCGAGCCTTCTCATTTCAGCGTGGTATTCCTCATGGGTCAGTTCACCCTCGATGAAACGATTGGCTATGGCCTCAGCTTCAGGACCGGGTTCCAGTCCCTCCATTCGCACACTGGCAAAGCCATACTGCACCGCCTCAGCGCGCAGCTTCCGCTCTTTGCCATCGAGCTTTTGTCTGGTCGGCATCTCAATATCGTGGTGATTCAATTATAAGCCTCCTGATCCCACCCTGACTCCCTCTAAGTGACGCGGATTGTTACCTTTGGAGACCCGCTCAAAACGGGATATCTTCGTCTGTGATTTGCGATTGCGCATACGCCTCGTCGTGCGTGTGTTCGCTCGCGCCGTCCCTTTCACGAGGCTGCGCAGCATGATCGCTGCCTCGTCCATTGCCATCACCCAGCAGTACAACGTCGCGGGCCACGATTTCCGTGCGGTACTTCTTTTCTCCGGTCTGGCGATCTTCCCAGCTTGAGGTTTGCAGCCGGCCCTCGACATAGAGTTTTGAACCTTTATGTACGTGTTCCCCAATGATCTCGGCCAGGCGTTCCCAGGCAAGGATATTGTGCCACTCCGTTCGGTCCTGCCATTCTCCCGATTTGTCTTTGAATCGCTCATTGGTGGCCAAGCTGAATTTGGCCAGGGCAGCACCACTCGGGGCATATTTCACTTCGGGATCTTTCCCGACGTTACCAACCAGAATGACTTTGTTCACGCTCTTGGGCATTAGTGCCTCCTTACTTTCGATCCGAACTTACGAACACCCGCTGGTACTGCCGCAGGTCATGCAGCGGTAGCATGAGCCGTTGCGAACCATTAACGAGCCACAGTTTGGGCACGGGGGACCGTCTTCCAGTTGCACGACTTCACTGAGTGCCTTGACTGGATCGGCCGGCACCAATGGTGTGGACTCGACGAGAGTCGTTTCAAATAGACTCTTTGATTCGCCCTGAAGAAAACGAAGATCCAGCCAGCGGAAGAGGTAATCCATGACGGACTTAGCGAAGCCGATGCGAGCATTGCCAGTCCATCCGCTGGGCTCGAAGCGCATATGACTGAACTTGTCGCACAGCACTCGAAGCGGAACTCCATATTGCAGGGCCAGGGACACTGCGGTCGCAAAGGAATCCATCAGGCCTGACACGGTGGAGCCCTCTTTCGACATCTTGATGAACAGTTCTCCGGGCTGACCATCCTCATAAAGTCCGACAGTGACGTAGCCTTCCTGACCACCTACTGAGAAATGATGCGTAATGGCTCTCCGCTCATCCGGCAGGCGACGGCGCTGAGGGCGTATGGCGTTGCTGGGTTCATCCGTGATCTGATTAACCGACATCCATTTACCTCCAATCGGCCACCAGTCCCACAGAGTTCAGCAGATGCGTGTGACGGCAGCCGCAACAGCAAACGCCTGCCGTGACCCGAAGAATGGCATCGTGAAATTGATCCGGAGCAGCAATCTGTTCGCCGCTCTTGTTGTAGAAAACGGGGCTGACCATTCCGCGGAGATGCTCATCCTTCCCCCACAATTCCATATCCAGCGTGCCGTGCCTGCCATGAAACAGAATCGAGTTGTGAAGACTGGGGCGTTGCTTACATTCGACCGGAACTAACCGATGAGCTGTTATCAGTAACTCGTAAGCAGTCTCCGAGCGGAACATTTGGATTCGAGTCAAGGCTACTGATAGCAGCGCAGCGTGCAGGCCATTCATGCCAATCGCATTAACCGGATGAGTTGTTGTCGGTGAACCCGAAGAGCTGTCGAGGAACCCGCAGTACGCGCCAATACGTGGAACTGCTCCACCGGATTCGACGCCTCTGATGAAATATTGCTGCGATGGCTGCTGGAATTCGATTGAGATCGCCGGCTGACAGTAGATTCCTGCCCTTTGCAGTGCCTTCAGCCCAGGTGCAGGCAGCCGCAGGCCTCGCAAACCAATCACGTCATCCCCTCGTCATCGGGCTTTGCTTCGGCGCCGTCATGCGCTCAAGCCTCCGACATTTCTTATGGGACAGCCCAATGCAGCACGGATTTCTTCCTTCCGGCATCCCGCCCAGCATTTGTATTTCCGAGGGTCTGCGATGCAGATCGCCAGGTTGTCGCCACTCTTATCGCGCCCTTGTCGCGCGCACGATGGGCAGCGTGTGAAGTAGTTGCGCCCGATCCTCCGTTTCTTCCCGCTTAGGTGCTCCAGGATCGAGAACTCTCTGCGGTTGCCGTTCGGGGCATAAGACTTGTGGCTAGGCCTCTCTGCTGGAATTTCTCTCGGCAGTTCTATGCCGGACAAAAACCGAGACATTTCAGCTTCCGTGATGCGTTTCACCCGCAGGAGATACGACATTTGGGAGTCAAGACTGTAATCGGCGCCATAGAACCAGAACCGCTTGCCTGCGCCCCGGTGGACGCCAAGAGGCCCGCGAATGGCGTTACCAAACTCATCGGCAGGCACCTCGTCTTGCTTTGGAAACACCTCGATCCCATCAGCCAATGCGGGAACTGGGGAGTTCTGATCTTGCCGGGTTCCTTTGACGGGTACTTTCAGCCGCTGGGCCAAGCTGTGGATGTATAGCCGACAGTCGCGAGCGAGCAGTGGCTCGGCGGCAAAAATCCAGAGATGCCCACCACGCCTGGACTTCTCCAGGGCCGCTTCGACACCATCCTGCCGCAGTTCCCACTGCAGCTTCAGCAAGTCTTCCAAGGCGTCTGGATAATCAGCGTCGATTGCAACCCATTTACACCGCTGCGTTGCAGGATTGATGGCGTAAAGACCAATGGTGATCTGTCCTTCCAAGTGTTTGCGGACGGTCTCCGGTGACAGGGAAATTCGGCCGTTCGGACGGTAGTAATAGCAACGGCGGTTCCTCGAATCCGGGGTCGAAGATTGGACGGTGTACGCGCCGCGATTGACGAAAAGCTCAAAATATCGAGCCACCGTCTCATCGCAAGCCAAGATTCGGGATTGCATACTTCACCTTCCAAGGTCTTTCGTACCCCGGTTTGGAAACTCGGTCAAATTTTGCTTGGGCTGAAGCTCAGCGGTCTAAGCAGAGCCGGCAGTTTGGAATTGAACGTGCAGCAGGGTGGGCTGTTCGGCATACTGAAGCAGGTTGTATTCGGGCAGAAGCTGCGAGAAGTCGTCCACAGTTAGGTCGTCTTCCGGGCCTTCGAACGAAAGCAAGTAGAATTCCTGACGCTGCCGGTCGTACAGGTAGATTGCCCCGGATGCAGGATTTTCGGGGGCCATTTGGAGCAACAGGATTCCCTGTGGCATCTGGATCCACCGCGCGGCTACGGCGTCACCGATCGCGAGAAATTCCTTGATCACAAGGTCCACATGGGACTCTGGATTACGAGATTGAGAAAAGCGCCTTCCGGCTGGGCGGCCGTCTGGCCCTGAACCGCCTTATTGGTGGCAGGCGTGCCCCCGAGGTTTTGCGCCTGGACAACCAGCGCAGAGAGCTGAAGGAGAACAATTAAGAACAGAAATATGGCCGCTAAACGTGCGGAATGTCCTTTGGATACCTGACACTGCATACTGCCTCTCGGCGAACGTCAGTTCATCTCGTTCGCAAAGAGAACATAGGGCTGGTTTGGAACTCGCGCAAATTTAAGGACGACGGAGCTGCGGTTCTAAGGCGGGGGTCGAGGTCGTTTGTGAATGGGCCAGTTCGAAAGACTGGGATGACGTACTGAAAAGTACGACGTTTAGGAATGTCGGGACTGACTTCCCGGCCACTCTGACTCAACGGCAAGTCATTGGCACAATGTTTGTATTTTTGTCCAATGACTCTGCAGGCCATTTCCGCAGAAGATGGGCCCTCGGCGGCGCACCAACACGCTGTCAAGCCCTCCAAGCCCAGCAGCAACTCATTGGCACGATGCTCGAGTTTTTACCCAATGACTCTAATGAACTGCCGCATCTTGGCAATTGCAATCCTGAGATTAGGTGCCCGTGGTAGGAGGAGGCTCTTTCCATGTGAGCAACAGTTCTTCGATCTTCCAAGCCGGAATAACTCCGGCTATTCCGTTATTTGATCGGACGAAAGACCCGTCTTGGTATTCTTTGCCATCGGCCGTCCTGACGGATTCCTGATTGTTGACGTGCATCCAGTCAATCCCCAGCAGCCACGGTCCCATGCCGGGTAAAAGCAGCCCTCCCACAGATCTGGTGGTTGAGGGCAAAACTAACAGCACAGGTGAGCCGCTGAATCCGGGAATCGAGTGACACTCCACTAAGAAACTCTCTTGGTCGTGGCCGAACGAATTTGGGATTTTGTCCCCCGGCATCATGGAAATGCTGCCAAATCTTGCGGTCGGATTGTTTCTAAGCTTGCCGTCATGGCCAACCAAACGCCCCACCATTGCGACATGGTCGCCGATTCCAACGTTGTACTCCTCAATCAACTTCATGTTGAGGAACGCGCCGCCATTTATTGCAAGAAACTGGTGCTCTTCCGAAATGGCATCGAACCGTAACGCCGCGATGTCATCACCGTCAGGATGAATGCGCCATCGATTTTTGTTTGTCTCGATAATGTCGACTTGTCCATCATGTCGGTTCACACGTACAACGGGACTACCCACCTTCTCGATGACATGGCGGTTTGTAACAACGAAAATGCCGTCGATCTTGTCGTGAGTAATCCAAGCCGGACGGACGAGAAAACCACTGCCACCGGCCTGCTTCCCCTCTTGCGCCGAAGCCTGATTTGGATAGATGTATACAACACACTGCAGGAATTCATCAGCGATTCTCATGATTGTTTTCCATCATAAACGGAAAGCATCCCAGGCCGGAGGGGGCTGGACAGAATGAATTTGGATGGAATGCAGCACCGCGCAAGCTTGTACAACAAGTCATTGGCACAATGTTTGGGTTTTTGCCCAATGACTCTGGCCTCATTCCGGCGCCGGTTTGGTTGTCCCCTGGTTCAATTCCCGCTGCAACTGCATCAACTGGCGCAATTCATCGATGTTGGACTGATTTACGGATTGTGAGGGCGTTGTGGGACGCGAACTTTGGCCGCTCTCTTTTGCGGTTTTTTGCAGAATCACGTAAATCTCTGTGTCCGCGGGCACCGAAACTACAATTCTCTCCGTCAAGGCCAGATTGGCCACGGTTTGGTCCCCAGCCTGTCCAATGTTGTTCGCAACTCTTTCACGCAACAGATCGCCTTCGCTCAACGGTTGGTTAAGACTACCTCTTCCGACCAGCGTTGCCGCGACCTCGCCAACTCCGGCGAAGGATCGCACCAGAACGTTCTTCCTTGTGTGCTTGTCCTCCACTTTGCCACGTAACGGCCGAAGCTGAAGATCGGTAGCAGCCGCTTCGAGAGCCACAGAAGATCCACCTGGCATCAGTAGCGATTCAAAGCGAATGCCGATGTAGCCGGAATGATCTGCCGATTCCAAGTGGCCAAACGCCTTGGCTCCGGCGGGTATGACAATTTCCCCATTCTGTTCGTAGTTGTATTCGACAACGGCAACCACGGGAGTCCGAACGGCTGTGTTCACGGCAGATTCAAGTCTGGCGCGCAGTCTCGTACCGGGCGGCAGGCCAATGCCAAGCTCAATTGGGGCAGCAATATCCTGGGACCGCGAGTTCGCCGCAGAAGACTTCCAGGGTGACAGCATCGAGAATCGACAATCCCGACCAGCGCATCAGGAGGATCAGCGTTCGTAAGCGCAAGGCCCGGTGCTCGAAATCACGTCCGCCTTTCCAGTCGGCGTAGGCATACGTTCCGTCGACAATCTTCTGGAACTCGACTGGAGTGAAGTAGTCGGTGGGGTTAGCGCTGGCATGCACCCCTTTCATCTTTTTGGAAGCGTTCCTGGCCAGCCATTCGTTCTCAATGCAGAAGTCGAAAAAGCTGTTCAACCTGTGGTGCTTTCTCTGGGTTGTCAATGGACTGTTTTTCCATGAGGCCCGGAAATCACGAAGTTTGGGGGTCGTCAGTTGGTCGAGAAAAGAGAGTCCCTGGGCCGTGGCCCAGGGCAAGAGTTGCTTCTCGAACAGACTCCTGCTTTGGCAGGTTGTAGTCTTCGCCAGCTTGCGTGCTTCTTCGTCCTTCAGGAAGCCTCGTACCGCCTCATCAATCGTTATTCTGAGAGTAACATCGCGAACCGGGCGTAGCGGGTCGGAATTGAATTCCATCAGGCGGGCCTTGCGCTCCGCATTTTCCCAGCTGCGCGTCTTAGCTGCCACCCGGACAAACTCGCCCGTGGGCAGAGTGCCGTTGATCCACTTGGGACAATGGCAACGGCGGTAACCGCCGTGGGATTGCTTGCAGGGCCGATAATGGCGGGTATAAACGCGAAGCACTCACGCCTCCAGACTCGGCTTGCAGCTCGGTCAGCCGGAGGCACTGTACGATTATTGTACGATTCGCGCAAACCTTCAGTAACTTGCTTGTTTTCAGACGCTTGAAATGGTGGAGCTAGTCGGGATCGAACCGACGACCTCATCGTTGCGAATTCTTTCCCCTGTGCGAGAGGCTGCGACCGCGAAAAAGTCTGAGTGATATAGAGGGGCAGTGTTCATACGGGCTTTAGCATGTTCCCTGCCCCTTTGACTGTCCCTGAGTAACATTGCGGGAGTGCCTGCGAGACGCTCAGGGATCAGCGGGTTACGACACAACGAGCGACACAAATTTCGGACGGGGCCTTTTTTGATTGGCGGGGGTGCGGCCAAGGCGCAAGGAATTGTCTTGGGGGTGGTACCGGGGTATGCCGAATAGGTACCGTTTGGCCGCGCGCGGCTCTCTAAAAAAAAACAGGCAGGTTCGGGGCCGGAAGGTGTACCCCTCAAGCAGAGCGCCAGAGATGGCGCAAGCCCGCTTGCTTAGCGGCTCTCGCGGCCTTAACCGAGGGGCCTGGGTGATTCAACTTTTGCGCCTGAAAGTGGTATGTTCTGCTCATGCGTCCGGCAATGAATCGCTACGCTCCGCGAGCCGCGTTCTGCGGTAGCGTTCGCTGGCTTTGTCCCGCGTGCGGGCATGTCCGGCGTTCGCGGATTAACTACCTCACGTGGCGCGTCCGCTGTGGTAACTCGCAATGTCGGCGGGCGTGGGGCATAGGACTCAGGTTCCACGATCTCTCGGGGCTGCGGGCCAGCGGGCGCGGGCGCACTATTCCGCTAGATATGATCCCAGAGCTTGGGCCGGTTGAGCTTGAGTTCAGACAACGCAATGGGCCAGTGCATCGCCTCATCGAGCGGGGGTAGGGAGCGGAGTCAATGGTTCACGGGTAAAGAGTTCGCCAGATCGGCGGATGCGGGCCACAAGTTGTACGGCATGGGAAGCAGGGGGCATCCCTCAAAAAGATCTCACAGCGGGCCTTTCATTTTGTTTTTTATTTTTGGTTGACACACCTAGAGCAATCTGGAACACTTCAACATAAATGACTGCTTTCTCCACACGTCAAGCTGCTAAGAAGCTGGGCATCTCAATGACGAGTCTTAGCCGTTACATCGCGGACAAGAAAGTCCTAGCGCCGAAGGCAACAACCATTGGGAGATATGAAGTCCGGGCGTGGACAGAGGCCGACATTGAACGGGTGCGGGCCTTGCTGCCGAAGATCGCCAACGGCAGAAAGACCCGCTATCAGAAGCAACGCAAGAAGCAAACGAAACGCAAGTCCAAACCTTAACAGTCGGGCAGCGCCCGGTGCTCTTAACACCGAACGCGCCCTAACCAGATCACCTGCGGAGGCAGGCAACATGGCTACCCTTGACGTTACCAAAAAACTTGAGATTTATCACACCCTCTACCGGCTGAACCGTTCGTTTGCCGCCATCGTTACGCATTGCCAAACGCTGGACGCAATCAGGTTTTTTCCGTCCAAATCCTTGCGCAATTTCCAAGGGATTCACGCAGGAGTTGCAAGCGGAAATAAATCAGGAGTTATTGGAAATCCTGCATGGCACCGAACTGGACGACTGGAACCGCTATGGCAGAGTGCGGCAGGCGCGGGAAAAGGAACTAGCCGATCCGGATGACGTATTTATAAAAGCTGAAGAGCGGAGAAAAGAGCTGGCCAAGCAACGCAAGAAACCGAGCCGCTAAAACACACAACAATCTAACCAGACAGACCCGCCGGAAAAGGCGGGTTTGCTGTTTTGGTGCACTTACGGG
>Ga0210400_10000234_pt1 | contig 68277 bp, 122 predicted proteins | sample IncBWH26MmetaG_FD_155456 | JGI IMG/M metagenome (GOLD analysis project Ga0210400, IMG submission 155456) | Forest soil microbial communities from Barre Woods Harvard Forest LTER site, Petersham, Massachusetts, United States - Inc-BW-H-26-M | ecosystem: Environmental > Terrestrial > Soil >...
TACTTCACCGTAGGCAACTGCGCGACATAGGGAGGCGCGGCAACTACGTAGGGCTCATAGTCCACCCGAACTAGCCGCTGGTACGCTTGCGTCTGTCCGCAGCAGCCGTAGGACCGGTAGGCGGTTTCGTAGACGCCGTGCCGAGTGAACGAGATGCCATTCTTCCACCAGTACCCGTCGTGGTATCGGTAGCCACGATCCGTTGTGCGACCGTCCATTTCTTCCGGGTAGGGGTCGTTTGCCGGAGATGGCGCGACGATGAGTAACAGCAGTAGGCAGGCGACGGTGCCTGAGAGGAGTTTCATGGGTTTCCTTTCGTGAAATTAGACCGTTGAGATAATGGCTCGTCTGGAACTATTGTGCCATCCCTCAAGCCGTTGATTATCTCTAGAGCAGCTTTGCGAAGTCTACGTTTAGCCTCATATTTCTCAGACAAGTAACTGAAAAGCAAGGTTAGCGGGAAAACAACCGTGCAGAGTATCAAAACCCCGAAAAGAACCCATTCGGCGCCCTTCATTGCTGCCAAACCGGCTTGTACGTCCATCACGGCTTCCCCTTCTGCTCAGCCAGTAGTCTAGCGATGTTATGGTTGATCCGGCCCGCACGCATTATGGCTACTCTCTCTGGAGATTTCCACTAAAATGATGGAGCGGCCGTGTGTCAGCACGCCGCTCCCTGACACCAGGAAAGGAGACTTCCCGATGTCCCATCATCGTATCAAGACCGACATCCCCTGTCTTCAATGCGGCGGTACCGTTCTGGCGACCGCTTATCAAATCAAAACCGGCATTGGTAAGTTCTGTTCTCGTAAATGCAAGGAAGCATGGGAAGTTCGGCCCGAACGAATTCGGGAACGATTCTGGTCTTACGTGGACAAGAAAGGTCCGATCCCGCCCCATAGGCCAGAACTCGGTCATTGTTGGGTATGGACACGAGGAAAAACGACGGATGGCTATGGGCAATTCCGAGACAGCGGCAAAGGCGTCCTTACCCATCGCTGGGTCTGGAAACAGGCTCATGGTCCTATTGGCAAAAACCTTCAGATACTTCATCACTGCGACAATCCCTCATGCGTCCGGTTGTCCCACCTGTTCATCGGAACGGAACTGGACAACATCGCTGACAAGATGGCCAAGAAAAGGAACTGCAAGGGCGAGCGGATCAACACGGCCAAGCTGACCTCTGAGCAAGTAATGGAGATTCGCCGTCGCTATATTCCTCCGACCAAAGGCAACCTTCAGGAACTCATCGCTGAATTCGGCGTCACAGAGAAAACAATCCGTAGGATCATCCGACACCTGAACTGGACCCATCTGCCTAGGGCTTGAGTAGCTTCGCCACCCCTGCATTCACTCGCCCGGCAGCGAATGATCTAATGAGACTCCAGTCCGCTCGGCCTATCTTTCCGCCCGCCGCGAGTTGGGTCAGACGGATGTCCTCAAACTGCACGCCGAGAACCTTGCCCGATTCTTCGGCCAGCAGTTTCGTCAGAACGTCCGCCGATCGCGCGGGGGGGACGGATAGACCAATGTCGAGTAACGCCTCGTGCGCTGACACTGGCGAGTACCAAAAGTCGGCGTAGATGGATGCGATCTTGGCTGTCGCCACTTTCCCGACATCCTCTTGATGTCCGGTCAGTCGCTTCCACGGGCCGGTTATTTCTGCGACCATTTGCCCAAAGTCGTCTCTTTCCCTCTGTAAAAGTTTGTCGAGGATGCGCTGCTGTCGCGTTCTCGGACCCGGTGGACGGCCCGGTATCACCGAATGGAGGGCCAAAACTCTGTCCTGACTGTCGGCCAAGTCGTTTGAGAATTGCACATCCGCGAAGATTCGCACCCTATCGGCTTCCAGCAATCCGGCAATGTCATCCCGGAGCGGCTTCCAAGTTTCCTCCGAATGACACCTGATACACGATATCGCTGATTGCAACTCCGTATCGTGCGGTGCCTGTGCGGTGCGATCTGCTACTACGTCCGCGTCGGCTTTCTCCAGCAAGTTCCCCTTGCCGTCGAACAGGGCGAAGATCGGGAGAACCGCCGTGCCGAAGATCGCTTCCTGCGCGTCGATCTTGGGTTTGATCTGCGAGAGTACCGGGTGTTGTCGAACGTCGATGCTCTTTCGCTTCAAATCCCAGGTGACGGCGCCCCAGGATCCTCCCTCTCGCTCTCCGGGTGTGTGGAAGGCAACAACGGAGCGAGGATGGCCCGTAACGTCCGATATAAACAGAGACGGACGAAGATCCCCTCGGACTCGGTCAAGCAGCTTTTCGTAAGGTTCCCCAGCAGCAATATTCCCGACACCGAGAGTTTCAAAGAAAACGTCTTGGTCGGTCGCCCCCTTTTTCTTCTGCTCGGCATCGGCTTTCTTGATTCCTCGCAGGTCATAGTACAGCCCTCCGAAGATATCACGGTACGGCCCGTCATCTTTGATCGTGGAGAGGGCGCGGAAGATCAAATAGCGGTAGTCAACGATCGGCGCCTGACTACCAGTTACCGCTTTGAGTATCTCGTACTGCTGCTGATCGAGGTCGGGAGCGTTGAAGCGTAGCGTTTCCCCCGTTTTCGCCTCATCGGGAATCTTGACCGAGAACGCCGAGAGTTCGACGACATCGGGCGTCAGCAGGAGATTGAATTGCGGGTCGAACCGGAATCCTTCCCACACCTTCAACACGTCCGCCAGGTTCTTTTCTCCAGGGTAAGACTCGCTCAAGTCCACCCGGATGATGACCGAGAGCGGTCCCGGTATCGCCGTGTAGTGGATCGGATGACTCGCCCGCAGAACGTAGTGCAGCGCTAGGACCGTGGCCTTGAACAACTCCTCATCGGTGTCGTCGATGAAGATATACCGCGTGACTGGACCCGCACCGAAGACAGCCTCGATCCCGATATCACGTAGAGCCTCCCGCACTCCTGAATCGGTTGTAGCGTGTGGCTTGATAGGCCCGTCTTCTGCGGGAGGATCGGGCGGTTTGCCCTTCGTGGGAATGGAGGGCTGGACGGGAGATTGAGCGAAAACGACGGCGAACAAGGCGAAACAGAGCAGAGCCAACCGGAGCCAACGCATTCGGTGCCCTCAGGAGTCTCCGGTGTACCGCCCCGGTACACCTGCGGGTGTGAACCCCCTCACACCTGCGCGAATAAGCTACCTACCGTGTCCGTTCAAGTGCAAAATTGCACTCCAGGCGACAAGCGAGGTCCGTTATTACTTCGCCACGGCTTCCACTTCAACTTCCACCGCTGGTGCCGTCACCGGGAAGGCGTTGTAAAAACCTTTGGCGATTGCCTTTGACGTGCGAATCCGGAACGTCGCGCCGGCCGGTACTGCGGTCGGGAAGTTCAGGGTAAACGCTGGTGTTGCCGTGGGCCCGCCGCCCCCTCCTCCACCGCTAGGACCGCCAAGAGCCGTGAGCAAGTTCGCGCCGTCCGGTCGCCCGATACCGGTCGCGCAGTCGAAGCCTGTCCCTGCCTTGTAGTTGCCGTTGTTCCCCTGAACGATGTCGATGAAAGCCTTCTGGTACGGACTCACCACACCGTAGAGTTGCGGTCCGAGAAAACCCGGTGCCTTGCCGAGCTTCTCCCAATAGAGGGCCGTCATCGCAGCGTACAGCGGTGCGACAGCGGATGTCCCGCCGATGGTCCCCGACGTGCCATCCACCAGCGTTTGATACCCGGTGTCCGGGTCCGCGTTGCCAGCAATATCCGGCGACATGCGGTTGGCGACAGTGCTCGTTACTCCGAAGGGCTGGACGGTCTGCCAGGCGGGCTTAGGGAAGTGGGCTGAGATACCGCCACCCGTAGCTCCGTTGCTTGGTCCGTTGTTCCAGACCGTTTCGGCCCCACTCGCCGGGAGGGATGTTCCACCGCAGCAGATGACCCACGGCGAGCTACCAGGAAAATCGACTGCGAGACCTGTCGTACCATCGTTGGAGCCGTTATCCCCAGCCGCAACGAAGTAATTGACACCACTGTTCGCTCCTGTCTCAAACTCGGTATTGAACGCCTGTAGTTCCGCCGCAGAGTAGCCTGCCTCCGGACCTCCCCAGGAAATCGAGATTATCTTGCAACCGTCTTGCCGTGCCTGCTGACATCCCGCGAGGAAGCTGGCAGCGGTATTGTCTGCGAAGTACATGTTGATGTTGGCGCCAGGAGCGATCGAGTAGATCACTTCTGCATCCAACATCACTTCGCCATCGGCACCGGTCGGCCCGTCGCTAGTCGGTGGTCTTGCGCCCTGAACAGTAATGACTTGCAAGACGCCAGTCGGACTAATTCCAAGCCCAGCCATGTACGTTGTGATGTCGCTAGGGTTGTACGCTCCCCCTAATTCGATGATGCCGACCAGAGCACCGTGTCCCGTAACGCCATTCGGAAAGTTGTACTTCGCCGCCACCCCCGGAGGCGTGTACGAGGTGCCCGTGACATGGGCGCGGATGCCCGGTCGGCGGTAGTGCGTGTGGATCTTGCTTGCGGGCTTGTCGGCGCGAATGGGAGGGGCGGCAGGCTGAAAGCCGTAGACGAAGCCAAGGCCGATCATGGTTGCGGCGAACAGAACCGATGGACCGAGCCAACGCTTATCTTTCATGGATTACCTCAGAGGTGAAAGGTTTCAGTCCGCTAAGCCGGCTCCCCCGCGATTGAGGGAGCCGGCCGCTAGACTTTTGGACGTTTCCGGGTCATCCGCTCTTGGTTCGTTATCGGGAGCGCTGCAGACGCTTAACCCAAACTCCCCGCAAGCCGAGCCGGCACTACATCCTATCGTTAGGGTGTGGGTTATCAGTGTAAAAGGGCGGCGCCAATCCTCCAGGAACTGACACCGCCCCCGGACTCGACAGTACCATCCTGCACACGCTCCCTAAGCATTGCAGGACGCACAAAGTCTAACTCTCGCCGGGAGGGGAAGCAAGGGATTTCACGGTCCGGTGGGAGTCGTACCCGTGGGAAGCTTCCCGATGACGCCGCCGATCTGCTGGAGAATGGCCAGTCCCAATTGAACCCACTGAATCCAAGTAAACCCGGATGTAGCACTGGCCACGGCCGCCGCCGCACTTGGGTCAAGGCCATTGGCGGACAGATGTTTCGCGGTCAACATGCTTTTCTCCTATCAGGTGGTGAGGGGTCAACAGTGAACGCTAACCGTCAACGAAATCGGCCGTATTCTCCAGAATCCGCACCAATTGCGGCGACAGGCCGAACCGCTTGGCATTCGTCTCGATGGACTTCCGGATATTTCCGTCGTTGTGCCGTAACGTCGCTGCCTTCCAGTCGCAGAACATCTCCACGAGGTCAAGTAAGTTCATGTCGTCCACGCCGTTCGCAAAATGCTCCGGGTGATGTCGGTTCTTGGCATAGTGGTGAGCCAGGGCCGGACCCATCGCAGCCCGAAAGCCTTCGTACTCCGGGCTGCCGTAGGTGGACGCGGCCAGCTTTGATGTGAACTCCGCGAACATCTCGGCTTCTGGAGTCGCCATCTTCGACTGATCGTGCAGCATGGCGCGGTCAAGCAATTCGGTCACGAACAGGGTTAGAAAGCGGCGAACCTGTTCGATGTGCCGCATGGTCTCGTAGTTGGTCGCACGCACTTCAAGAGACTGGCCATTCTGAGCGGACATATACTCTCCGATTGATTAAAGCCCGGCGGTCGTCCGTGTCGAAAAGACCCTTCCCACGAGGATGAGCCTAGGACGCACCGCCGGGTGAAGGGGACTTCCTCAGTATCTCCCGCGCCACGGCTTCCTCGCATTCCAGCCACGAGAGACGTAGCTTATCAATGGTGTCTTGAGACTCAACGCCTTGTGGCTCCGATGCGGCACGACGGTACATCCGGCCTGTCACTTCGGCCTTGTCGCGCAGGATGTCTAAGAGGTCGCGTTCGGGAGTCATGGCGAGATGGCCTTGATGATGAGTAGCACGATTGCAGCCACGAAAGCTATCGGTCCTATCGCTAGAAAAATCAGGGTCATCGCATTGTCGAAGCGATCGACTTCGTATCTGAAAATTCGTGGCCCGGCGGTCCAACGCGGATCGGGCATGCCGCAAAGAGAGCACTTGCCGCCTTCCCACTCGTGCTCGTGGAGTCGTTGGCTCATGGCGCAAAGTGGGACCAGCCACCCACTCCGATGAAGACGATGAGACCAAGAAAGAGACAGGCAAACCAAGCCAGCCACGGTGAGTAGTTCGGCGCGTTGGGCACGGCTCCCAACAGCGAGAGCAGCCACAGAAACATGACCATCACAAAACAGACCAAAATGACTATTCCCATCTTCGCACCGCCTTTCGCACCCACAGCGGGATGGAGTGTTCTCGGATTAAGTGTGGTAGGGACATCGCAAGCCACATTAGAGTGGCACCGACATTGAGCCAGAAGAAGTCCGTTAGCGTCACGGTACACCGCCAGTCTTAGGATGAGATTCCGCAATGCCACCATAGGCAGCATCGGCCCGCGCCTTCTCCTTTGCCCATTCCCGGCGCGTCGTTTCCTCTAGAGCACCCAGGAAGTGACTCACCGACCCATCGGCCCGCTTGACCTCGCTCACCGTCAGCCGTGCCGGAAATTGCTGCCCGGAACGGTGTCGGCCCTGAACGTCTCGCCCGATGCCGATGATCTTCCGCTCCCCAGTGTCCCGGTAATGAGCAAGGTAGCCATCGTGCTCGTCTCGGTAGGGTGACGGCATGAGTACCTTGACATTCTGGCCGATCAATTCCTCCCGTGTGTAGCCGAACATTGGCAGGACAGGAGGAGAGACATCTAGGATAACACCGTCCGGATTGATCATCACGCGGGCTTCATCGGAATCAGCTACATCACGGGGTACGCCACGAGCAATCGGCTTTACGGCCTGACGCCAAGCAACCGATAAACGCCACGCGACGATCCCGATGATCGCAAGTATCAGAAGCGTCGTCGCTTGCAGAATCGACCCGATTTCAGGCACTGGGCCCTCCAATGCGCTTGGAGATGTCGATATATGCCTTGGCAATCTCAGAGGAATCCTTTGCCAGCGACTTGTAGGCTTCCCGGAGTTCCTTCAGGGTCAAGACATATTCCGCGACCAGAACCTTGATAACGTCGCGCATGATAGCTTTTGATCCCTGCCAGACGCCGTAAATCAGTACGGCCAGAATGGCACAGGGTATACCGACAGTCTGTATGACCGGGAGCCATTCCACTAATTCGCCTCCCGCTAGTGGCCGTTCTTCCTTCCCCTGCCCGCCTGATGCTTCGCCTCGCACCCGAAGGGCCTGCCCACCACGGAACTCACGGCGCGACACGAGGCGCACAGCCGGTTGCTCCACTGATGCGGGTCGTCTTCAATCACTCGAAGCACAGCCTCGATCAGTATGCGAGCCGCCCCCTGGACGATGGTATGCGCCTCCGAATCCGTCACGGCGATTCTCCCGCTTACTTTCACTGGCTTTGCCATTTCTCAGACAGTCGGCAGACTCATCCGCTCCCGCCGTGCCTCAACCCGCCGCTTGTGGTCCGGCCAGGTGCAATGTTGGTTCGCGTCCATGTACGGGCAGTCATGTTCTGGTTGCCGGCGCAGGAAGTGGTCCATTACCTGATCCGTTGCCGTTACCGTTTCCTGAGCCTTTTCCGTTTCCCGCGCGGGGCGTGATAAGGGCAAGGAGGGCTCCGGTGGCGAGATTGGAGACGGTGTTGACCTCGTTGGGGCAGGTGACGTGGACGAACGCCGCCACGACTGGCGCCAGCGCAAGTAGTATAGCGCAGCAAAGAATGGCGCGATAAGCCCAAAGATCGTTGCGTAGTGGATCCACTCTTGAAGCCCCATCGTCGTCTCCGGAGTAGAGGAAGGGCGCCCTCTACTATCACGCATACCCCGTGCCACTGTAGGACGGCTTGCACGCTTAACCATCCAGTTGTGCAATCATCCTACTATTAAAGGACACCAAAACGCTAGAACTAAAGCGCCGCCTGAGTTGAAACGGCCCCGGTGTACACCCCCGGTACACCTACAGGTATCCGCACCTCACGGGGGCAATTTGGAGCATCCCTGTTTGGGAAAAAACACGCCCTGCGGCGGGTCGCGGACGGTCTAGCCGGGGCAAGGTAGTACGCGGCCAGCGTGACCCGTGGCGGGGCATCCTGTGACGTTTGCATGGCCCCGTGGTAGGAGTCAGGGCCACCCTCAAACAAGATAGCCTCGCCGGGAATCGGGTAGAAAGTCTGCTTCCGCTCCCCCATACCATCGCAGAGGATTAGTGCCCCACCCCATTCCGGTTTCCACGTCTCATTGAGCCAGAGAATGAGGTTTAGACGCCGCTCCCAGCCATTGAGCCGGGGATGAAGTTCGTAGTCCACATGCGCCTGAAGCCAGCCGCCGGGATCGGTGATGTGTAACCCGGCGCCGTGATAGTCTGGATCAGGAACAATCGCTGTCGGATCGCCTATCAATCGGCCGAACTCAAAAGCTTGCCACGAAGAATTAACCCTATCAGCCACGTTTCTGAGGACATAGTGCTGACTTCCGAGTTCACGGGTCGTGCGTTTCCCCCGTTCGATGTCATTGGAATATCTCACCCAGCAAGGCCACGTCTCGGGAGGAACATTTGCAACAGCGGCACGTATGATATCGTCGCCACCAACGACATCCGCCAGTCGCCACCAGCGGAAGGGAGTTTCACCGCTCTCTAAGACGCGCATGCCTTATCCTCGTAAACCGAATCAACTCTGAAAAATCCTTCTTCCGCACCGATCACCCGCAATGCCTTGAACTGCAAGGCAAGCACGCCTCCACTTTTGTAGTTGGGAATGAAAATGTCGGGCGAGCCGCGCTCTTGCAGTTCTCGCTTCAATTGCAAGAGGTCTTTGGGTGTGACGAGCAAATGGAAAACCATTTCGCCACTGTAGTTCTCCCAGTCAAAATCGACTCGGGGAATATCCATTCAGTTTCCTACCCTCTGAAAGACTAGGATCCCGTGCGGGGCGTCCTTCCGTCCCCACTCCGGCATCGACTGTAACCACGCTTCCGCCCCTTCCTGTTCCTTCATCTCCGGGGTGAGGCAAATCACTACCTTCTGTCGGGACTTCGCCGCATGACGCACCAGAAGGGCCTGCAACCGATCCGCCTCCGGGGTATCCGAGAACACCATCACATCGGTAGGCGTGACGTCCGTGTCTTCCAGCCAGAACGGGTCCAGGCTCGGATTGGTCTTTAGGGTCGTGTTCTGACCCATTGACACGTGTTTGGACAGGAACGCATTCCAGCTCGGGTCTCCCCCGGGGCAGACGTGCAAAAGCTGTTTCGGCCGTCCCGTTGCCAGGGCAATGAACGCCGGAGTCGGTCCCCCGGAAATCAACGTGACGTGATTTTGTCCCGCTGAAATCCTGCGGAGCCGCATCATCGCATCTTGCCAGCCGTTGTCCGCGTGCTCGGCAAAGACCCTTCCATAGAGGTCCAAGAGGGCCGGCACTCCCCAGCCGTTTTTCGGCCCGACCAGCGGGGGAACCTTGCCGTCCAAGTCTCCCGGCCAGTAGTCCCCGGCATACCCCCAAAAGCGGTGCATCACCTTTCCGTGTGAATCTTGCTCGTACACCACCTCCCCATGCGAGGTGAAGCGTCCGTGGAAATTCACATGGATGGACGGCATGGCCCCGGTGTACGGAATCCGTGCCCAGTTCGATCGGTCCCCGTCCGGTCCGCTCTGGGGCTCCAGTAGAGTCCCCGGCACGGCCGCGAGGAAGTCTCGCTCGCACCGAGCAAGGTTCTCGATCGCCACGTCTCTCCGCAAAGAAAGCTGGTGCATCGGCTCATGGCGTTCGCGCACGGCTAACCACCCGGTTGCGTTGAGCCCTTCGTAGTCCATGTTGCTGACCACGGGCGCAGAGGGGTTTTCAAGGAACGCTCTCCCCACCCGGTCAAAGTAATCGGGGGGATAGAGGGTATCGTGTTCCAAGAAACAAACTATCTCCCACGGCCAGCCTTCCGCGAGGTCTAGACACTGCTTCATCTGCCGGGTGATGGTGACGTGATTCCCGTTGCGGTCCTCTGCGAAAGCGTAGGGTGTTCCAGGAGGCAGTCCTTCTACCGTGTCCCAGCAGGAGACGGTGAGATTGACGTTGTGCCGCGACGACTTGCCCGCCTTTTCGATGGACTGGAGCGACCTCTTCATCAAACTCGCGGGCGCTTTGTTGTTCGTGTACCAGATGCCGAGAATGTTCAGCTTCGGAATGAGGTCGCCTAACCAGTCCGGATATTGCCAGGGGTCTTTCGGATCGCTGGAGAGCACCGTCAGGCCGCAGGAGACTTCCGTGTCCGACATGACGTGCCAGCCGTAGTTCCCCGCTTCTTTCAGGAATCTCCGGATCGCCTCACGGAGTCCGGGGCCCTTGTCCTCCCCGACATCCCCGAAGATGGCGGTATCGTGCATGACGATCCGACGCCGGCAGTGCGTGCTGTGGAAGTAAAGCTCTTGATAGAGCTGTTCGCAGGTGTGCAACGTATCAATGAAAAGCAAGTCGCTCGCTTGTGGGGCAAGCGACAGCGTGTCCGTTTGAGTGAACGAGGCGGATAGCGTCTCCGGCGCTGCCATCTTGAGCACTTCCACCCCCGCCTGACTGTACTGGATGTCGAAGGACCGCATCCGCTCCGGTCGACCGGCGAGTAGGGCTGCCGTGCTCTGCGCCGTCTGTACGCCGAACTCGACTACCTCGCTCGCCTCACAGGCCAGCTTCTTGAGCGTCGGCATGTGCTGGTTGATCGTGCTCGCCCGCTTCAGTTCCTTGCGGTAATGCTTGTCGAGAGGCGTCTGTGTCCTGGCCCACTCTCCGAAGGGCTGGACCCGTTCCGATTCCTTGACCAGTTCCGCCCACATGAGCGGGTGCATGCGGTCCCCGAAGTGACGGTGAATCTTCGCCACCGCATCGATGCCCAACTCCCGATGCCCGACCAATAGGTTAAACGTGTGATCCTGAATCAAGCACGGGTACGGCGTCGGGTCTCCCTTGCCCGCCTCTTTCGTGTCCCGGAACTTATGTCTCCATCCAAGCCAGGGGAGACAAATAGCCTTACCGCCTTGCTGACGTACCTTTTCATGGATGTACCCTTCTTCCCCTCCGAAACCCCGAAAGAGTGGGTTGAAGCCCGGCCACGCTTCCTTGCGCATGGCAAAGAGACCAAGGCCCATCATGGGGATTTCAAAGGGCATCGCAGCCCGCTTTTTTTCCTCCCATTCTGGATGGACCCATATTCCCCACAGGCCGCACGTCTCATCGCCGCCCCATTTGTAGCCCTGAATCTCGCCGTTGTCTTGGAAGAGCGGTCCGGAAACGATATCGGTGCAGTTGGGAGACTGGGCGATAAATCCGTGGAAGTGACGAACCGCGTCCGGCACCAGGAAGATGTGCGAGTCAATGCACATCACCCATTCTGTCTGCGCCAACTCAAAGACGTGATCGCGCGGAGCACTGGTCCCCGTAAGGTCCGGGCGCCAGACATATTTGCCCCGACACGCCTCCGTCACCGCCCGCATATGCCGGCAGTCTTCCGGCCCGGAGTTCACTACCACGAGGTCAAAGTCGTATCCGTGGTAGGTGCGAAGCGCCTCGCACGTAAACCAGACGTTATTGCTTTCGCTGGGTCCGTATGCGGCCATTGCGACGGTTAATTGCTTGTTCATAGACAAAGCTTGTCCCTTTTTAGGCTGGGTGTACCGGGGGTGTACACCTAAACCTTCCGATTGGTCTGGCGCCCCAATTCCGCCAGTGCTCTCTCGATCCGGTTGCGGTACAGCATCGCTAGTTGATCGGGTGATTTGGTCCGGCGGGCGTCCTCCCGCGTTACGATCATGTGGACGACAACCGGCTCCGGGTAGCCGAGGTCGACCGTGAACGTGTACCGGACGCCGGCATCTTGCGGGTACTTCTCCCAAAGGACTTCCGAGACATCGCCGTCCGGGAAGGCGTAGCACATCCTCGCTCTGGCCTGATCAAAGTAGCTTTCCACGACGGACATGGGCTTGTCCTCCCCTGTGCAAAATTGCACTCGAACGGACAAAGGACATCTCTAATCGTCCTTCCCTACTTTCCGAATGAGAGGGTATACTTCGCCTTCCCGGATCGGATCCCACTTCACCGAGTCCATCGGCAACAGTCGCGGTTCGGGCAGCATGAGTCGAGCGATCACCCCGCCCATTTCGAGGATCGTTTTCTCGTAATGAGTGATCCATCGCCACCCGCCGCGAATGGATATCTTGAAGCGGACGGGTGAGGCTCCGGGAACGGGCAAACCTGTATCGAAGTCGATTTCAGGCGGCCCCTGGACACACGTTAGCGGCCAGTTCTCCAGCCAACAGAGGTCGATGGTCGATTCTCGGAAACAATCCTCGCCTAGCTTCAACTTGCCTTCCCGATCCATGCCTTCAGTGAGGGCCGAGATAAACCTCTCGACTGTCTAGAGACATCGCTTCATACCACAAGCCGCGAATCTTCCGGCCAAGATTGCGAGCGGCCGTATGAAGCTCATTGATGACCTTATCGCTGAGGTCGAACTGCAAGCATTCGTCCGTGGCTTCGATGATGCACCCGTACTTCTCAAAGTCGTGCATGTACTCCGTCTTCACGGTCTCAAACTTCGGAGGCAACGGCACTCGGAACGTAGCCGCAATCGCGGGCCATGCTTTGGAAATCTTTTCGAGTAACTCATCGCGTGTCATTGGTATTCCTCACAGCGGCATGTTCGTAAGCAACTGAAGCTGCCCGGCCATTGCCAGTTGCGTCCCGTCCTGCAAATCGCATCGGGCAATCAGATTGTACACCCCGTCACTATTCAAACCACCCGTCAAACTTCCCCCGCGTATCTCGCACACCACCAGGCCCCCGGTAAACACAGTGGGTATCCCGAGCACCAATCCCCCGGCCGTGCTGTCCGCGACCACCGTAGGCGTGCCGGTGATGGGATTCCCCGTCGACCAATCGGGGAAGTATTTGCCGAACGGGAACTGATAAAAGCGGTCGTAGTACGGCGTCTTTGGGAGGGTGATGAAGTTCAGAAAGTTCGATTGCGCCGGCCCGTTCCCCGCCGTCACCAGGGTATAGAGGTAGGGCTGTTCGACTTTGGCATTGTTCGACAGCACGACCTGAATGCTGCCGGTGTAGTTCGGGCCGCCCGGATTGCCTTGTGTGTCCTCCCCGCCCGTCAGACTTCCCCCGCTGATTGTGATAGGGACCGACGTAGTGCCGGGAGAACCTAGTACGGCGCTGATTCCCGAGCCTCCCACGGCATTGGCACTGATGATGGTGGCGCCGCCCTGGATTTCCACGAAGGGGGCATAGGAGACGGTGTAGGTGCGGGTGAAAACGCCGTTGCCGTTGAAGTCCACAAGGCCATAAATCTGGACCGGGGGAATGCTGACGCTCACTGGTTATTCCCCTGCACCCGCACGATGAACACCAGCCCCGGATCGATGGCAGCTAGGTTGAGAGGCTGCGTCGTGGTGGTGAATGTTAACCCAACCCCGATACCGCTGTAAAGAAGCGGCGGGGCAATGATCAAAAACTGCGGCCCGAGTGGGGAAACCGCCGGGAAGGGCTGAATGTCGTCGGCAATCGCAAAGGAGACAACCGCCAGTCCGTTCCACGGCACCGACTGCACAAGCGGAGTGTAGTTGTACTCTTCGTCCAGCCCGAATCCTGCCAGCGAGTGACCCGTGATCTCATCGTCCGTGGTGACGGTGGGAGTCCACACCACGGACATCGTTTGAATGACCGCCGCGTCCTCTTGATCCAGAGAGGCAAAGGCCAGTGCGGCGCCCGCATGTTCGTCTGTGACGACAAAGGGCGTCCAGACTACGCTCATCGCCTGAAACGCGAGGAACTCCTCTTGATCCATCCCGAACCCGGACAATGGGGGAGGGGCGGGATCCTCATCCAAGACGACAGAGGGGGTCCAAGCCACTGAGGTTGTGAGCGGTTGCCAAAATTCCTCTTGATCCAGAGCGAAATTTGCTTGCGGCGAAGTGGGGTCTTCATCCATTGCGACAAACGGCGTCCACACGACGGACATTTGCCGGACCGGCGCCGCGTCCTCTTGCTCAATAGCGGCAGTAATCAAGTGCGCGTTGGCTTCGTCGTCGATAGCGACATTCGGCGTCCAAATGAGTGAGGAAGTGAGCCGTTGCCAGAATTCCTCTTGATCGATGCCGAAGTGTGCCAAGTTAGCCCCGGTGATTTCATCGTCCAAGAAGTTGCGCGGCGTGAAGGGGACGGACATCGACAGCGGGGGAGGAGGCTCCTCTTGATCGATGCCGAACGTGTGTACCTCTTCCTCCCGGTTCGCATAGACGTTCGGCGTCCAGATGATCGAGGTGAACAGGGGAATCGACGGCTCTTCCTGCTCCAGCCCGAGAATAGCTATCTCTTCTTCCCGGTTGGCGAAGACGTGAGGCGTAAAGGGAATCGCCATCGATAGCGGTATCGAGGGTTCCTCCTGTTCGATACCGAGAATCGCAATCGCCTCCTCTTGCTCAAGGGAGACATTTGGCGTGAAAGGGATCGCCATCGACAAGGGAGGCGGGGGTTCTTCCTGGTCGAACGCGATCGGCGTCTCTTCCTCCTGCGCGACGACGTTTGGGGACCACGGTACTTTCGTGGACAGTGGTATCGAAGGTTCTTCCTGTTCCAGTGCAAAAGCTGCGAGATGGGCGCCCATGATCTCGTCGTCCATAACGACATTGGGCGTCCACGTCACCTGCATGACGGGAGGGAAGCTCAGAAGGGCGTAAGGCTCCTCTTGCTCCAGTGCGAAAGCGAACCCGAGCAACTCCTCCTCTTGCTCCATAGCAATCCAAGGAGGCGGACGCCGGTCGACGTTGAAGATCAGTTCCATCGCGCATCACCAGCCCATTTAGGGGAAAGGGTGACGCGGTTACTTTTGCTCGGCTGCTTCTTCCTTGGGAATCGCATCGAGCACGGCCTGAAGCTGTTCGATGGACTGCTGCGGCGAACAGAAATGAATGCGCCAGTGAGGCCGTTGAAGACCGACTTCTTTGGGCATCTTCTGGAGCATCTTCGGTTGCCCGGTGTGATCGGTTATCTGGTCGTACTCCCGTTCCGGCGAGTCTTGAAGGGTGTTGACGATGGCTACCTTGAAAGGACCATCGAACAACGCAAACCCGCCGCGAATACTTTCTTTGGTCAAGGCCATTTTGATCCCCTTTAGATCACGCCGAGCCGGCTTCGGAGATGTCCAGCGCCCACTCAAACGAGAGCGAGGCGGTCGGACAGGACGAGAAAAGGTCCATAGACTTCGTTGCATTGCCGTCCAAGAGCGGCGAATCGTCCGGGTTGATCGGAGCGTTACCGCCAGGACCGGAGCCGCCCATACCCTGATAACCGACTTGCTGCGGGCCACCTGTCCCGCTGGTGATGTTGGACGCCGCAGAGGTCGCTTGTCCGGACGTCGCCACGCAAGCGGGTACGAGATTGTTCTTTGGTTGTGGCGTTGTGCCAGTGCCCGCAACAGTGGTCGAGGCTGTTGAGGTCCACTGTTTCAGGCGGACAGAAATGCCAGAGAGAGCAGTGAGCTGAGCGCCCTTCCCCTGGACGCTAACCTTTTGCGCGGAGACGGTTCTCGACGCGCCGGGCTTCACGAACACGAAATCCACCTCGGTATTGGCGGACCCGCTAGTGGCCATGTTTTCGAGCGTCTGCTTGCAGCACATCTGGTAGATGAATGCCAAGGTAGGTCTCCACCGGGGCCTACCTTGCTTCCGGAAGCTAGCCCCTAAGCTCGCCGGAATCTTGTAAAATCGCTCCAAGCATTCCAGCCTCCGTTACAGGTTGGGTGCCAGGGACGCCGAGAGCCTGCGAAGCTCAGAGCGTCCCGTTTTTGTTCAATCCCAAGTTATCATGCCTTCGGGCGTTTCCCAACTAATTTTCTCGCCCGCCACCCATGCGGCATATTGAGCCTGAGGATAGCCGGTCTCCTCTTGTACCACCTTGCGCCGGCCGAACTTGTCCGTCTCCACCTTCGCCGGCTGATGGTGAAACCCGAAGGCGTGCTTGCGGCAGTCGATCCACGGCTGATAGCCCAGCTTGTGGGCGTTCTTCAAGAAGTACATATCCTCCGTATCGCCCGTGTCCATGACCCCGTTTTCCAAGAGGACCGGCGGCTCCTTGAACGTCTCCCGATACCACTGCGGGTTGCCGTATTTGTCCGTTCCAAGGTCCAGTTCCGCCCACATGCGTTTGTAGACTTCCGTGCGGATCATGCACAGACCCATGCCATGCCCGAACACCGGATAGACAGCATTCGGCCGGAACGTGTCGGACCCGCTCCCCAACTCCCGGTAGATCAGCGGCCGAGACAAGTCTCCCTCGCGCTTCGTGAAGTAGACGCCAGAGATGATGTCCTTGTCCTGAAGCAAAAGCTCCATCGACAGCCCGGGCTGCACAAGCACGTCGTCGTCGATCCAGAGCGTACGCGACACCGGGGACTGTCGGTCCTCTGCCAGAACGCTCGCCACGATGGCGTTGCGGCCTTCCGCGATCTCTCCCCCTTTGGCGTCCTGTAGGTAGTGAATGCTCCACCCGGAGCAGTTCTCCCGAAACATGGATTGAACACACCGCGACCAGAATCCGGACACCATCCCGGTTGGTCGCAGGAGCGTACACTGCGCGACGTGGACGCGGATATTCGGGGCCGGATCATCCTCGATCTTCTTCAGAATCCGGGCCATTCCCGACTTGATTTGGGGCCGATTGTCCATCGTTACTGTCCCTTATTGGCTGGGTGTATCAGGGGTGTACACCTACGCTGATTTGGGCCTAGCGTTTCGGGCGATTGCCGAAACCGTTGTCGTCCGGGACCGGGAAAGGGCTGTCTCGCATGAGTGCCTCGAGCGCCGGGCCGAGTCGATGATCCTTGGCAAACTCGAAAATCTCGACGTCCGTGGGAGTATAGCCGAATCGCTCCATTAGTTCATTGCCCACATCCTGGCAGAACTGCTCGGTACTGGAGACGTAGTATCCGGAGATCATTTCCTCGCCGTACTTCTCCCAGCACTTCCGGCAGAAGCAGAGCACGTCCACCATGTTCTCGGAAGGACAGACGCCATAGAGTTTGCCGCACGAGCAGCAATAAGTGTACTCCAGTAGAATGCGGACGACTCGGCCGCTGGGGAGCTCCCAGTCTCCCACGAAGGTATTCGCTATCTTCGTGCGGCAATCGTCAAGGACGTGCGGTGTAGTCATGGCCTACCAGTTCTGTCGGAAGGAAATGGTCATGCCCTCTTCGTCGCCCACGAATGTTGCGGCTGCCTTCACGGCGTAGGTCAGTCCGAACCACTGCTGCGTACCGTTAGATGTCACGGACGGAGTATAACCGGTTTGCGTGCTTGTCACAATTTGATAGTTGAACCCTACCCGACAGGCTCCCTTGAATCCCGTACCCCCCGCAGCCGATGCCGTTGAGGAGATCAGAGTAGTCCCGGCAGGCAGGGGCGAGGACCACGTATCAATCGTGGCCGCACTATTGATCGACTGATTCAGCCCGCAAAGGATGCAATCGTTGGCGCTGGCGGTCGTGATTGCCCCGCCGGCAGGAGTTGTTGTGGCACCGCTGGCCGTCTGATCCGAACCGTCCTGCGGGCTGCTGGTCGCCGTGCCCTTCACCTCGATCATGCACACGGCACAAGCATTGACCGATGTTCCCCAAGTGATCGTAGGTCCGGTCCCGGATGTCTGCGAGGCGGCGTTGACGATCTCGTAAATGGAGAGGTACGTGTTGCCGGCGTTGTGGATAGTCCCGTGGATCGCCCATGAGCCGGATACTGTCACCGTGCCGGGAGTAGAAGACCAGCCAATGACCAGCGCAAGGTAACTCCCTGCTACCGTGGTTCCACCCCACGTTGGCGATGTGCCGCTTGCTGTGAAATTAGTATTCCCGCCGGAACCCGATAGTCCCGTTGATCCGTTCGTGGATGTGGCTCCAATCGTCTGTACGGCGAAGTTCGGCTTCCGCACGTACTCCAAGTCCGCCGCTCGGTAGGGACGCACCGGACCGGGGTCGTACAGACGTGGTAAGCGGGCGCGACGAAACGCCTCCGGAGAGTCTGCCCGGAGGCGCGGGAACGGAGTCAGTTTCGGGCAACCCATCTATCTGACTTCCTCAAGAACACTTGTAGATTGCACGGCGACCAGGAGAACGCTTACGAGAACGAAGCCCGGCGTATCTCTGGCTAGGCATGAGAATTCCGCCGTTCAAATGCTTTGCCCAGCACTTTTTGCCGTCTTTCCAAGTGCAGGTGATTGGATCAAAAGTCTGAACGACGGCTGGCCAAACTGACTTGCGCATCGGACCAGTGATTATCACCACTCCGGTTTTCATCGTGGTCTTCATCGCACTTCCTCCGGCAACGGCTTGAAATGGGTCAGGTGCCAATTGGTAGTTACCCACACCACTACCCGCACACCCTCTAGCATCTCCGGCTCTCGCACGAAGTCTGCGAAGCTTTCCGTCGTCTCGGCCGGGCGCCAGTGCGTCCGTATCAGTGTACCCGCCTGCCGGATGAGTTGCTCGCGGAAGTTCGGGACGTAGCTGTTGCCGATCAGGAGAACCGGTGAAGCTGGATCATCTTCGTTTGGAATGGGGACTTCGCAATATCTAGTTTGCACTTTCTCGGCCAGAATCCTCTGAGCGGGTGTCAGGAATGCCCAGCCCTCTTGCTCCGGCATGGCTCCGGGTGCGGTTGTCGCCTGGAAGGACGGCAGGACCGTGTAGGGTTGCCTCTCCAGTGCGAAATCTCTCCGGGCAAAACCGTACCGCTTCAGACGCTGGGCTACTTCTTTCGCCGCGAGATTCTGCCCTGCCGGAGACCAGTGCCGATCAACCGTGTTGTAGAGCCACTCCTTTCGATGCTGGCGGAACAACGGGAAGAGGTCCACTACCTCCACGTCGTCTGCGATCATCTCGTCTATCGTCTGTCGGACGTGCGGCGCGATGATTGCCGGAGCGCCGTCGATGAAGTGCTCGATGTAGACCTCGGTCATCTTCGGCACTGGGACCAGAATCAGGTCAATTCCCTTGCCGCGTAGCCATCGTGAGGCACGGACAACGGGCTTGTCCTTCCTGAACTGATCGAGGCTGGACGGATCGTAGACGTGCCGCAACTGCTCGGCCGCGTTGATCTCGACCAGTGGAAATCCGGGCGCCGAAAGCGGGTAGAACCGGATCGGATGCGGCACCTTCCGTCCGGCGTCGTCGAAATGGATCGGAGGAAGGCTCGTTACCTTCGCCTTCAGTTGTTCTCGGTAGTCCCCGGTAGTGAACTTCCAAAAGCCCCAATCCCTAGCCGGTGAAATCCGCGAAGATTGCAGGGTTTGCCAGCGATCGACCTCCTCTTCCGGAGTCGGAGGTTTCAGGTGTGCAGGGGGGTCACACCTGCGGGCTACTTCCGGTGTACCTCCCCGGTACACCTGCGCGGATTTGCTACCTTCGGTGTCCGCAGGAGTGCAATTTTGCACTACAACGGACTCGCCGTGTCCGGTGTTACAGCCGGTCAGCAGAAGGGAGAGCCATAGAATCCTTCGCATGGTCGATACTCCGGGAGAGAGGGCAAACCAATTATAGCCCACTAGCCGGGGTTGAAGAGTTGGGCGGGGTTGTAAATCGGGAAGGTGGCCATCGGAATCAGGGTCACGATTCCGAGAGGTCCGGTCGGTAAGTCTACGGCGTTAGCGAAGTTGTAATTACTCTGCATGCCCACGGAGAAGGATGAGCCGCTGGAAAGAAAACCGATCGCAAAGAAGTTGATCGCCGGCAACAGTCCGCTCTGCGTCGTATTCGGGATGCCGCTCGTCTCCGTCGCCAGAGCAGTCCCGGTGAACGTCGTCGCGTTCGTGCTCGTGGTGATGTTCCAGAGAGTGATAGCCCCGAAGGATCCGGCAGGCGGGGTGAGAGGTCCAGCGCCCGCTATGTAACAGTCAACCCGGACCATCCAATTCGTAGCCGGACTCTGAGGGAGTTGGACGGTCCACTGATCGGTTCGGGTGCCACTCGACGGAGTGCCGGCATTCAAGGGGAATCGAATGCCGTTCCCCGTCGTCGGGGAAAAGCCTGCGAAATTGAAGCTGAACGTCCCTCCCCCGCTGATGTACGTAGGCGGCTCCCACTCGGCCTGCACATCGTAAAGCGGCGGTGGATTCGTAAGATGCGGAACCCCGCTCGGGTCCAGGATCGCCGTGTATCGCTTCCCGGCATAGAGGGGGGCGAAGTAGGCCGGCGTCTGGGCGCCGGGGTTTGAGAACGTGTTGACCGGGGTCACGAAGACAGTAGCGATGTCAATCCACTGACCGGTGTTGATGATCGGTATATATACCGTGACGGCGCCCTGGCGAAGTCCCCACGGGCCAAACTTCCCGTCGCCTGGAGTTGGGCTGTAAGGCGTCCAGAGTGTCACTGGGGTATTCGTTCCCCATGACTGCGCGGGGTTCCCGTCAGCGCCCCGAACGACCTGCAAGTTGATTGCACTAGTCGCGGAAATGAACGCCTGGACCTGAATCACTTCCCCGGTTTGGGCGTTCTGATTCCCGAGATATAGATAGTAAGGGTACTGACTCGGAAGGAACTGCTCCGGAGCGCTCGCGGTTGGGTTGTAAACCGATATCGTCGTGTCCGTGGTACCGATGCCGGCCGTCAAGTAAATCGCGCTTCGCACCCAATCGCCGATGGTGTGCGTCGTCGCGGTCGTGCCCAGTGCCCCGCGTGTCAGCGAATTGAGTTGCCCTAGCGGGTTGCTGCCTACCGAGGCGATGGGGAAGGTGGCGCCGGTGTAGTTCATCATCTCGGCGCCGACGAGTATATACCGACTCGGGTTCATAAACGGCAGCAGCGAAGAGACCGTGATACCGGTGTCCGCAACCGCTACGTTGCTGAATAGCATTGTGTCGGCGCCGAGAATCCGCACCTTCACCGCCGGCGCCGTGACCGTAAATACTGGCTTCAGGTCCGAATGGGTGCCGAGCAGTAGGGCCGGATAGTTCTCCTCCAGCAAAACCTCTCCCTGAGGGGGGAATACCCAGCCTGTGGCGTCCTCTGGCATCCACGACGGCACCGAAAGAATCGTTCCGCCGCTGGTGTAGTTGGTCGTGAACAAATCCGTCTGAATAGTTAACGTCTTTGAGGTCGGCGTCGAAAGCACAATGGCCGGACCGTTGACCTGAATCGCGCCGACGACCCCGGTAATGAATATCAGCTGCCCGACCGTCAAATTGTGGTCCGCAGCCGTCGTAATCGTGGGATTGTTCGTGCCCGATGTAACCGCAGTGATGAAGGCGTAAAACGTGCCATCGTTATAGGACTCGATGGTACAGGGATAGAGGCCGTCGACTGTGACCGTCGACGAAACAGACACCTTCGCCACTTGTGGGGGGCCCGTGTAACGAACGCACATCCCCCCTGAATGAACCAAGACGTCGATGGGTGGCGTGCCGGTGATGTTGGAGACCAACTCAATCGCGTCGGCCATGCGGTTGAGGAAGTCAATGAAGTCCGGGGAGTTCTGTTGCCCCTGCGTCAACCGTGGCAGTTGGACAAATCGCATAGAGACTCTCAGGTAGGGTTCGGTGTCATTCCGGCTGCCGGGACGCGGAACATATTAGCGAACTCGGCGTACCGGTAGATATGATACTGCGTCGTTGGGGTGTCATCGCCCGGAGAGTGAGACATCCCGTCTGTCGTCACTTCGGCGTAGAACCCCGGATTTCCCCCTGAGGGCGGGTAGTAGACGCTGTTGAACCCGGATAGCTTTCCAGCGTTGGGATTCGGCGCCTGAAGAAAGCCTCCCTCAAAATACTTCAGGCCGAATACCACTCGAAATAGTTTCAAGCCCTGGATCGACCGAATCGGCGTGACCGCGGGCGGCTCGCAGAGCAACGTGCCCGGCTGGCAGCCCATGAACGTCGTGAGGTTCAATTTCCCGATGGCGTAGTCAATCGAGTACCCCGTGGGAGGGGCGGTCTTGTTGATCGCCTTCATCCCGATCGCCGCACGGGGGACTTGCTCCCATGCTATTTCATACCGGCTGGAGGGCTGAATGATGCCGGGCTGTCCGGGGACCGCTGTCGGGGACTGAATGACATACTTGAACGACCCAGCCGGAAGAGAGAGGTATTCTCCGCTCGGCTTGTTCAAGATCGTCACATAGCGGGTCAACAGACTCTCATCCGGCAAGCCCGCGTAGGGACTTCCCCCTTGGATGTAGGGACCGATCACGAGAGGATCGTTGTCGTCCCGCACGTCGTACATCGGCGATTCAAAGTGCAGTAATTGACTCGCGTAGTCAAAGGGGGGCGTCCCGTCTGTCGGGAGGGGGTTCGTCCCGGCGTCGTCCGTCAGAAACGAGTGGGGTTTGGTCTCAACCCTGGTACACCACATAAAGGGGTTGCCGGTATCCACGTTCAACCATTCCGGGTTGCCGAACGGGATGATCCGGGAAATGTACTGGACGGGAGGACTCTGCGAGTAATCCGTTTTAATAACCGGGTAGCCAATCCAATTCTGTGTAGCGGAAATGCGCTCAGAATAGCCAACGTACACAAGCCAGTCGATGGTCTCGTTATCATTCTCCATCGCCTCAGCGGGGTACTCAAGCCCCTCGACCGAACGCCAATAGTCGAACGTAGCCCCTGAAAAGGTGTTGGTGAAGGTTTCCGGGGGTGTATTGAGCGGGCTACCCATTTCTCAGGGCCCGATGGTCGTGGGTTTCGGTTGCGGTCCGGGCAACGGAGGAGTCTTGGCGTTGAGCTGCTTGATGTCATCGGCCGCTTGCTTGGCGATTTGGTTGCCGTCGCGCTGGGCCTGGAGTAACTGCCGGTCCAAGTCACTCTTGCCCACGGACGCGAGCTCAATCGCCTTGCGGGCCTGTGCGAAGTCGGAGAAGTATTGCGGCTGCATCTCGTGAGATACATCAAGCGACGGACCCTTGCCACCGCTCGGCGTTTTTCCACTGGCCGCTGCCTTTTTCTTCTCTAACTCGGCATCCGCAGCAGCTCCAGCCGGGCCGGGTACGAAAGGTTTGCCCAAAACCAATTGGTTGTAAGTCGCCTTCAGGAGTTCAAGGCGCTTCTGGAGGCCGAGAATTTCATCCGATAGCGTTTTGATTTCTTTTGCATGCAAACTTATTCCGATTCCCTGCCCTATTTCCCCGGACGGGAGTTTATTGAGGAGAGGGATGTCCTGGAGAATGCCGCCGGACTCGATACGTTTAAGTTCTTCCAGTTTCTTCGCGGTTTCGGTAATGACAGCCTGCATCTGCTGCTGCAATTCCTTCTTGCGCTCATCTGGATTTTTCTGAGCCGCCGCGTTCTGGAATTCCTTTGAGGCCATGAGGTCCGTTTTGCTGATGCTGTCCGCCAAATTGTCTTGAGCGTGTACGAGTCTACTCAGAGCATCCACTGCCTGATCGGCTTGATACGCCACGTAACCGAGCCCTGCCGCGAACAGTGCCACAGCAGCTACGGCCGGATTGGCTATCAAGAATGCCAGAGAGGCTCCCACGAGCCTCAGGCCCGTTGCCAGGGGCGTTAGAAGGGATAGGACGATACTGATCCCCTTCCCAGCTGCTAGAACAACCACTCCATACTCGATCCACCGCGCGATGCTGGACTTTTGCGCCGTGTCCATCGTGGCAACGTAGTCTGCTCCCTTTTGGAGCCACCCGGCAGCCTCGATAACGTAGGGGATGAACGACTTGCCGATTTGGGCGCCCAAGATGGCGAAACTCTTTCCTAGCGTGTCCCAGGCAACGGGAGAGGCATTGTGGACCGCTCCCAAGATCGCGTTGTTCACCACGTCGAACTGTGCAGCAGCTTTTTGAGCCGCAACAAGAAACGCATCGCCCGGGCCTTTGGGTCCGCCTCCACTTGGCGGGCGCGGAGGTCCGGGCGGGTTCTGCGGATTGTTTGCAGCCTGCGTGAAATTCCACGCCGCAACCGCCGCATCGTTCACAGCCCGGGTAAACAATTGCAATCCGAACGTGGCCGGTCCGTAGATGCCCGCTCCCGCGTTGGCACCGCTAAGTTGCGTGATAATTGCCGCCTGCGCTGCTGCGAGAGCCTGCGATTGTGCAGTGGCTGTAGCCAGGGCACCGCTAGTCGTGTAGAGCGCAGAGATTACGCTGCCTGTGGCCGAGTCCATCGCGGTCGTCTGAGCCATCAACGACGCAACTTGCGAATTCTGAGCGGAAGTCAGTAATTGAGACTGTTGCGTTGCCAGCGCAATCATGTCCGTCGCCGCTTTGAGAGCGACGGTTGCCAGGTCGAACGCATTAGCGATGTCCGTTACGGGATCGGGCATCGGTGTCTCGCTTCACGTAATTGGTGAGGACGTAATCTTCCCAGCGTTTCTCAATCTGTTTCTCCGTCTCCCCGCGATCCTTCCAGGTGTTCCAGAACGTCTCGCGGTAGGTAGGGGCCGACAATCCCTTTTTCCTCCCTGGAAGCAAGGGAACGCCTTTGTCGTCGCGTTCGCAGAGGTAGACGCGGTGGAGCTGGTAGAAAGTGATCCGCTTGATTTCTTCGATGGACTTGTTCGGGAAGCGCTCGACCAGAAACCCGACCATCTGCGTTGCCGTCATGCTGCTTTTTCGTTTTCGCCCGTTTCTTCCCCCGGAGTCTTCTTCTCCGGGGTCGAGGAGTTTGGGTCGAAAATCTTCCTCTGCAACGCCTCAAAGAACGCCTTCATTTCCGAGTCCAGCATGCGGCGAGCCACGTCCAAACTAACGTCCGGCTGCCGCACTTTGAGCATGAGGTACAGGAGGTAGGTCCGCCCCTCAATGGACTTCGCCATATTGGCGTGGAGTTGCGTACCGTACTTCAACCCGCCCCCGCCAATCACCTCCAAAGTAGCAGCGACGCGCTCCTGGTGAGCCTGAGGCGTGGAAGCGTTACGTTGTCGTTCTACCGACCGCCAGAGCTCGGCCTCCATCCAGTATTCAAACTCCGCAGCCTGGCCGATGTCAAAGGGCGTGACGATGTACGTCTTCCCCTCGAAGTCGATGGGCGGTCCAATCCCCAGTGCTTGGCCGAGCTCGCTCACTTGTCCCTCATGGCGTCGTGGTAGTCGTCGTGGTCGTGGTGGTTGTCGTGGTCGTATACGTCAGGGCCGTCGTGTAAACCCCGTCTCCGTAACCCACGACCTCGAAATCCGCGCGTCCCTCAAGATCGTCCTTCGGAATGATCTCCTCCACGTAGAACTGCGCGAAGAGGTAGGCAATGCCCATCGACCGTGAGATGTACAGCTTCACGTTCTGGAGAAACTGCGAATCGTTCAGGTTCGGCGGATTGGCTCCCGGATTCGCATTCGCATCCCAGTACCCGGAGAACCGGACCGAGGCTTTCCGGAGACCACGGGTCTGTTCGTAGAACCCTTGGCCCCGAAAGGACGAGGCGCCGATGGAGGGCGTCTTGGAACTGATCTGCCACTTGTCCATCGTCAATTCAACGCCGTTGACGGAGACTTCCCCGTCTGTTCCGGACAGCGGTAGACCGGTGGTAGCCATGTCATTCCTCTAATGAGTGCCGCGCGGCTCGTTCGTTATCACGTCCACGGCAACCACGATGTACCCGTAGTTCTGATTCAGCTTGGCCCGGTCGATCACTTCCCGGGGAAGCACCCATGTCTGCCACACCGGGGGGACACCGTTGATCACGTTCTGCCAGTCCTGGAAGGCTTTCCGTAGCTGCTCTCTCCAGGTTAGGTACAGCGGAAGGTTTTGATCCCAGCCGCTGTTGTCGTTGATGACGATGCCCAACTGAATCCGGTAGGTGACTTTGACCTCCCCGTGCGATCCCATCCGGAGTTGATCGACCTTCTCCCCCTGTCCCGTCTCTCCCGGACACACACAGATAGCCGGCAGGACTTCCAACCCTTGCTCGGCAACCGGTAGCGCCCGGACCATGATGTTCGCGGGCTGAATCGTTCCAATCGCTCCGGAACCCGTCCAGGTGAGCGTCTTGAGGTAGGCCACCATGCCGTTCAGGATGGTCAACTGGACGGACAAGCTTCACTCTCAATGCTCTTGAATCGTCCGCAAGGGGTAACGAGTCCGCCACGTCGAGTATTTCACTTCCTCGTTGACCGTCCAGCGTACCCCGTTCCCATCCTGCACGACGTCTCGGATCTTCGGAGGGGGTTGACTGTTCAAGTCCGCGACCCAAATGTGCCAGGTCACTACCTGCGTTGCGAAGTAAACCCCGTCCTTGATCTCGGTTATCAACTCCTCGCGCCGGAGAGCGTTGTAGCAGATGGTCCCGGTGTCAAACGTCCCGTCCGGCTGCTTGCGGAAGAGAGTTACTTGCTCTAGCTGGTCGACAACTTGGAAGTCATCGAAGACGTTCATCAGGTTTGGGATGGTGGACATTTACCAGATCCCCGGTATTCCACCGCCTACGCCGCTATTCCCGCCCCCGCCCGGAAGCATGGTCGTTTGTAGTTCAAAGTTCCCCCCGGCGACTTGAATCAGTTCGTTGAGGTTTTTTGACTTCTCGATCAGGGTCGACAGGTACGTCGTCCAGTCGACATTTTGCCCATCGACGTTGTACGTGGGTTTGGGGTTCGCGGTGATGTCCGCGATCAGCGCCGAGATGTTCTGCTGTGCGGCCTGAAGGTTGGCGAGCAAGACGGTGTTCGGAACGCTGGGAGACATCACTTCCCCTTTCGACAGCGCTCGAGCAATCTCCGGACCTTCGCCTGAAACTGGCCGCTCGCTTCGTCGTCCTCTTTGACATTCTCTTTCTTGGACTTCGACCGGCCGGCCTTCCGGAACGCCGCCGCAACTGCCTGGTCATTCGGATGACCCGCCTTGATCATTTCCGCTATGTTGTGCGAAACAACCGCGTCACTGGAACCCGGCAAAAGCGGCATGTCACACCAACGATGTCCGTTTTAGACTCAGGTGTGAACCCCCTTGACACCCAGCGGTGTACCGGGGAGGTACACCTACGCCGGGATCCGCATGTCATCGCCGCTGGCGACTCCCGCGAGGAACTCGGCCTGCAACAGTTCCCGGTCCTTGGCGCTGTTGTACTCCACAATCACAGGAGTCTTTTCAGTCTGAATGATCGAGAACCGCGCCTTGAGTTTCTCGAACGCTTCCCCTTCGCTCGTGGCTTCCACCACGTCCAGACCATCGGGACAGAGGAGCGGCCTGTAACCGGGGAGAGGGTGCGGAACCATCTTCGTGTTGCGCTGGTAGGCGACCAACTGCTTCGCCCCCGCCGTGGTGCCGATCGTCACCCCGTCCAGGCGCACCCGCCATTTCTTGACGGGTCGTAGGGCCGGCACACCCTCCGGAGGCATGGCATCGCCATATGCCTTCTTCTGGAGTTCCTGAATCCGTTCCAGCGCGGACTTGTACTCGGCCTGCTCCGCTTCGGTGAGCGGCTCGGGGGGAGGCACTTCAGGAGCTGCTTGCGCCGGGGGTTGAATGAACGCGGCGGCCTGCTGCTCCAGTGTCTTCTGGAAACCCGATTGCACTGAAGTCTGAGCACCCGACGCCAGAGCGGCCAGCGCTGCATTCTGAAGCGTAGCTTGCGGCCCTTTCTGAACGTCCTTGACGGCATTCTTGGCTTTCTCCCGTGCAAGGGCGCGTGCGGCTTCGATGGCCTTGTCGTTCGCGGCCTGAATGCTGGCGTCAGCGGCTTGTTTATCTTCTGCCATCGGTCCCTCTTTAGCTGTTATTGAGGCGGCACAGATACCGAGGCTCGATCACGGCCGGCGTGCCCATCTCGCTCACCTTGTAACGGAGCACCAAATCTTGCTCGAATTCGCGGATCGACTGAGGCGGCGCCTGCACGACGGTAATCGGCCAGTTTTCCATGTAGTTGAAGGCCCGCTTGAAATCACCCACCCACCAGTATTCGTTCGCCTGATTGGCGGTCAGGTTCACCCACGCCGGAGCGTAGACCTGTGAACCCGCCGTCAGCAATTGGTAAGCGATCGGGCTGGTGATGATGTTCAGCGCCCCGTCCATCCAGGGATTCGGGGAGTGCATCTGGAGGTTGCCGTAGGGCTCCCCGGCAGCTGGCGAAGAGTTGAACGCCGGGTTCGTGCCCCAATATTCCGACGCCTTCACCACGGCCCGAGCGTGCAACAGCCGCGCGGGCAGGACGAACAAGTCCTTGCAGTCCGGGGTATCCAGAGGGTTCAGCGTGTCCGGGTCCAGAATCTGACTGAACAGCGTTAGGGGCGTCTGGAGCGAGGAGTAATCCACGAACGGGGTCGATGCCTGCGCGTTCGCGTAACTCGGCGGGGATTGAGGACCGACGTTGTAGGTGTTGTACGTCGTCCCGTTCAACGAGTAAGTATTCGTCATGCCCATGAAGCAGACGAGACAGCGTTTTTCCTTGTTGTAGCCGAGCTTCTTCCCAACTTCGTAAGCCGCGCGAGTGACCTGGCCGGTGCGGTCGAAGAAGATCATCTCCCGCGTGACGGAGACGATCATACCCCACTTCTGCGTATAGGGGGTCTGCACCCACCGTTCCCCGAAGTTCGCTTCCGGGTACGGCATGTTCGACTGGATCGGCTGGCCTTCCTGAATCACATGGGAGAGCCACGGCAGCTTTTCACCGCTGAACTCAGTGGGCTGGCGGTCGAAAATCTTCTCCGCTACCAGGGTCGCGTTGCGCCATCCCTCCAAGATTCGAGTGAAGAAGATTTGCCCGATGATGTCCGAAAACGCCGAGACATCAACACCCTGCCCGGCCCCGCCTTCCATCACAGACCGCTGATACTGCCCGCCCCTCTGAGGGTTGAGACGTTCCACCCAATCCCGACCGCAGAACGCTTCCGCGAGTTCCTTGATCGAGAAATTGGTGTGCTTGATCTCCCCGGACTGAAGCAGACGACCGAGAATGTTCGCCGCTTCCTGCGGTCCCACGGACTCGCACAATGCCCGCATATTCTGGCCGAGCTTGTTGATGCCCCGGTTGCGGGTAACGGAGGTCTGCTCCTGATACCGGTTGGGGTCCACAGCGTCCGGGGGCGTTTCGTAGTATCCCGGAGGCGCGTAGGGCATGAGGCGCGGGCGGTAGTCTTCCACCAACTCCCGCGTCCGCCGCTCGGCGCCATTTTGATAGACGGGCCGCTTTCGAGTCCGAAGTGCCATCTGCGAATCCTCTTAGGTGACTGAAAGCCCCGTTCAAGGCGTTGTGGTTGTGGTGGTTGTCGTGGTAGTCGTAGTCGTGGTGGTAGTGGTAGTCGTGGGCTGGACCTGGCCACCCACCCCCGAAGAGGTGCGAATCTTCATCAGCACGTTCGAGGCGTTGATGCACGGCGTTACGCAGTAGGCGATGGCGTTCGCCGTGGCTGCGACCTTGACCACCTGCTGAGCGAGGATGTTATTGGAAGCGGGATTCTTGTCCGGGCCGAGTAGATCGCCAACTGTGAACTTTGATCCCGCAGCACACGGGAAGAGGTACGTCCCGCTTTGATTGATCGTGATAAGGCCGGCTTTCAGGCCGTAGTTCGCTTGAACATTGTTCAGCGGGTACTGGGCGCCCCAGTATTGCGCCGAGATGCCGAAGAATTGAATCCCGAAATTGACCTGCGTTGTCGAGAGGTTCGTGGTCCAGGGGAACTGGTCCGCCGCCTTGACGCAGCCCGGCCCCAGCGTAGGAGCCTGGATCGAGTCATCTTGCGGATCCCAGTAGCACAAGTCGCCTTCCGAGATGGGAAAGCCGACCGGGGTAGTGGCCGCGCTCCCGACCGTTTGGTCGAACGGCACCGAGGCCGGGAGGGTGTCCCCGTACTGGTAGTACAGGTTGTTCTGGTTGAAGCTCATCGAAAGCCCTCGTTAAATCGTTGACCGGAACAACCTTACTTCTCCGCGTGACCATTCAGGATGATGTTCTTGGCTTGCTTGTCCGTCATGCCGTTTGGACCCCCCGCTTGTGCGTAAACGGGAATCTGAATCCCGAACGCATGCCGGCGGTCCTCTACCAAGTCCTCCATGACCTGACGGGACGGCGCGTCGAGCAGCTGTCCAAGGAAGGTCTTTGTCACCGCCTCGCGGGGTAGATGGGCCTTTTCGCACAGCCGTAGGGCCGTGGTGCGTTTGGAGGTAAGCTGTTGCGCCACCTCCATTTCGTCGAGGCGCGACTCCATCACGTCATGCCGTTCCGCGAGGTCTTGATGCTCGCGGGCCAGCCGGCGGACGCGCGGGTCTGGGTGATGGGAGAGGTCTTCCTGGACCTGACGATGACGGCGGACACTCTCTTGTACATGCCGTTGCTTACCGCGACCTGCTGGTCGCCGGGGCGGTTGAGGGTCCAGGTTGTGCAGGAGCGATTCCGCGATGTGACGGACGCGAGGGTCTTTGCTCTTGGCAAGCTGGCGGGCGTAGTCGATGGATTCTTTCATGCGTTTCTTCCCCTGCTTGGAACCCGTCGACTCTTTCGCCACCTTGCTCCGTTCTCCGGAACAGGCCGGGCATTCGCCGTTGACCATCTCCCCCCCGCAGTCGGGGCATTCGGCCATTGGCTCGACGTCGAGGCCCTGCTCCTCGTCTTCCTCTTCGTCCTTGCCCATCCCCTCCGGTTCATTTTCCGGGGATTCGGGCATGTCCTCGTGATCGTCGCGGCCTTCCTCTTCGTCCCCGACCATATCGCCGCCGTCTTCAACCTCCTCTTCCGGCTCATCGTCGAGGAGTTTCAGGGCGCCGAGAATCTTCTTTCGCTTGGCCGCTACGTCGAGGGAGGTATCGCGCATCACGGCGGTAACCAATTTGCCGAGATGCTCTTCGTAATTCCCGCCACCGTCTTCGATGTCATCGAGTTCCGGGTCCATTGCGCCCTCTTGCAAGTTGCGGTTAGTGGCGGGCTCGGCCACGAGGTCGACGCTGCGGGCCTGAGTGATCTTGTGGACCACCCATGTCCCGTCTGCTTCCTCGTGTCCAACCGTTTCGTGATTGGGAGAGAACCCCCCGAAGTCCGGGTCATTCTTGGCAGCCCACACTAGCGAATCGGCTTGATCGTGCTTCGGGTTGTAAAGGTAATCCGCGTAGACCCGGCCGTTCTCAAAGCGGGGGTTGACCGTCTTGCCGAGTCGCGCCTCGAATTTCCTGCGCCCGCGTGGGTCTTCCGGGTGGTTGATGAAAGATTTCGCGTTGTCGTAAATCCCGTCCGCGACGGCTTGCTCCATCGCCTGACGCGTGTAGCGGTTGCGGTTGCGGGAGTTCGGCCCGAGGATACAGATGTTGCGGATGAGGCAGTTTTTCTCGTCTACCTCAAGCCCCTCATTCGGTTCGGGGGCGAATTCTTCCTTGAGAAACCGGCGCGTCAACCGGTTTGCGCTGCGTCCATTCTTTCCATGCCGGGACTGAACCATACGGTAGATTGCAATTGCTTCCTCCCCTTTCGTCAACGTAGAATCGGTTACGCTAGAGTAATGCGTTACAAATTGAGGGCCGAAGCCACTGGGTGTACACCCCCGGTACACCGGAGGTTGATCAGTGGCCGAAAGGAGTAAAAATGCTGGAAGTGTTCGCTCCGGGAACCAAGGTTGAGGTTGGCGACGACAAGCTGTCAGCGACTATCGTCTCGGTCAACATCAAGGGAAATGGCCACGTCGAATACAACGTCGGCTACTGGAAATCAGACAACACTTACACGGAAGTCTGGCTTCCCGTTCGTGAAGTGAAGGGAATCGCTCAATCGAAACGGCTCCCAATCGGATTTGCCACCTGCTAGGGTTGAAGTGCAATTTTGCACTCGGGCGGATAAGTGCTATCCCAAAGGGTTGAGTAATGCCGGACTCTGTTGTCACCCGCTTTTCCGCCAGCCTTCGCCGTCTGAAGAAGAAGTCCGGACTCTCCACTTACGCGCTCGCCAAGCGGGCCAATCTGAATAGCTCTGGTTTGCGGGGACTGGAGAGGGGCCTACATGCCCCAACGTGGAGGAGTGCGGTATCGCTGGCGAAGGCGCTCAATGTGTCCGTGCAGGAGTTTGTCTGAGGAGCAACCCATGAAGATGCCATTTGGTCCCCACGAAGGGGAAGATATCAAGGGAGTTCCGCCACAGTACCTCCGACAACTCGTCGGCGGCCCGGACTGGTTTCGTTTCACTGGCAAAGAACGGCAGATGATCCTGGATGTCGTCAGCGGCGATACCATCCGCAAGGCGGAAGAGGAGAGGCGTAGAGAACAGTCCAAGGCCCGGCAGTGGAACTATGCGAAAGTGAATGAAGTCGGTTGGGACTATATAGACCCCACAGTCTTTGCCAACCTCTTCGGCAACGGTTTTAGCACGCACACGGCCACGAAAGAGCCACCCCGTCAAGTTCCCCCATCTCCTCCGGCCGTCGACTACGCTTCCATCGTTCGTTCATGGGCGCGGCAAGTGGCGTTTGAGAATCACCCCGATCGGGGTGGAGACCCCAAAGTGTTCACGGCACTGATGGACGCAGCCGATTCGCTCAAGAGGCTGCTGAAGATGTAGGCTTCCGCGCCACGGCATAGCAATCATTCTCCGATACGTCGCACTTCTCAACCGTCAGCCCGGCGTCCTGACACAAGATCCGCATACCGTCCGGCAAGATACGCCAGCAGTCGACCGGGAAGCGGTGGATACACCACTGCCACGGCGCGATGAGGATACATACCCCGCCCGGCTTCAGGACGCGAGCCATCTCCTTCACCACGAGCCACGGCCGTTCCGCGTGCTCTAGACACTGCCCGCTGATCACCGCGTCGAAGGACTCGGCCGGGATGGATGACGGACCGTCTGCCGGAACCACGATATCCACGTTCGGACCCGGCTCGATATCCACTCCCTGATAAACGCAGTCCGCGAACAGGCGACGGTAGACCACGCCATCGCCGAAGGCGTCCTTGGCGCCCCAATCGGCTACGCGGGAGCCGGGCGGGATGACGGTGCGGAGTTCGGTCATCAAGAGGTAGCTGTTGTCGTGCATGTCACCCACTCACACGGGGGATTCCCACACCGATAGCCGCCGGCTGCCATTGGGATTGCTGGACCGCCGCAGAGGGCGCAGCGGCGGGGATGGGAGACGGATTCCATCGCTACTTGTGGCCCCGCCATCTTCTGAGCGACATACCGCACCCCCTCTGCCAACAGTATCGGCGCCAGACTGCTCCCCGGCACCGGGACCGGCGTCATGGCGATCACCGCCGACATTACCGCGATTGCCCCGGCCCGGCCGTACTTCGCCTCCAGGGCCGCAAACTTCTTCTCCGCGAAAGCCCGCGCCTTGCCCACCATCCGGATCGCCTGACGCTTTACTGCTCCCTTCGCATGGCTCAGGATTTTAGCCGTTTTCTGTGCGATAGAGGACAACTCGGGTGATTTATTACCTTGGGTGTGAGGGGGGGTCACACCTGCGCCGTTCTGGCGCTGACCTGTCGATTTACCGTTAGGAGAACAGGGAAAGCCGGACTCGGAATCGTGGTAGCCGTGGCCGATCTTGTTGGGCTCGCAGGCTTCTTCTTTCCGCTTGCGATACCCGAGCATGCGGGTTATCCACCGTTTTTGCTCGGCTACATCTTCGGCCTGAATTCGCTTCCTACCATCCGAAGATTCAAAAATTACATCGCCATCTTTGTAGGTGATGTCCAGGGCATGCGTCGGACTCTCTGTACCAACCCAAACCGTAAACGTGCCGTGTTTATTTGTGGTAACGGCAACGTCTTGATTGGCAGATTCGTTTTGTCGTGCTATTTTCACGGCAGTTTCTGCCGCCTTTGCATCCGGCAAATCATCGTCGGCTAGTTCGCTTAACGAAATCTCCTGATAACCGACATGCCCATACTGCTTGTAAATTTTCTGTCGTTGTGTGTGTGCATAAACCTTGTCGGCCTTGCTTGGTTGTCCAGGGCCAGTGAATAACCCCGCATCGTCGTGCTCGTGTCCTGTCGAGTCCGTAGCTTCCACCATCCCACGTTGCTCACCCGGCATCTGCCCTCGCAAGGCATCCATCACCTGCTGAGGGTCCAAACGTGCTTTTTTCCCGGTGAGACGGAATACTTCCTCGATCCACTCTTGCGCGTCTTTAGCCATCGCGGGCAGGTGCTTTTCGTCGATCCCGCCACTCCCGCTGTTGCCACCATCCGGACGTTCGGGGCTACCCTCAGACTGCTCGGGAGGCTGCTCCCCGGGCTTCGGTGGTTGAGAGGGCTGCCCTGGCACTTGTCCGGGTACTTGGCCCGGCTGACCCGGTACACCCTGCGGTTGCTCGGCCTGTTCCTTCTCAATCTGTGTCTTTTCCCGGTCGCGCTCAAGGCCCTCTTTCTTGCTCCACGTCTCCTTGGACATGACTCCTGATTCGTTCAGGGACTTGAAGCGTTCCGTATCCTTCTGTTGGTCACGAGCTGCTACCATCGGCGGCTCGACGTGTGCCTTGACTCGGGAGAGAACCTCTCGCGGTAGGAGTCCCCATTCCACGGCAGCACGCATGACGCGCCACCAGACCCCGCAATGACGGGGTGAGCCTTTCCGCCCGTCTCCGAACCAACGGGAGTAGGTGGACTGGATGCGCTCGAAATTCTTCACCGAGGGGGCTTCGGACACAAGCGAACTCGCGTAGTTATTGTTGCTCGCGTCCCCCGAAATCATGTATTCCGGCATCACCAACCGAGCGCCGATCGCGCGTAGTTCCGCCTGCAATACCTCCGTCAGTGCGGCCGCGCCGATCTTCGTGGCGGGGAACTCGTACTCCACGTTCTCCGGGATGTCTAGCACCGTCCCCGGAAGGTACTGCTTGCCGTACCTTTGTTGTCCGGAAAACCAGTTTGCGCTCTGCACGTCCGCGTTGTTCTGCTGCCAGGCGTTGATTGACTGAGCGCTGTACTGCTTCCATTTCCGCGTCATGGCGATCGAGGACTGCGCCCGCGCGAGGGCGGTCATGTACTGGAGCAGGGATACCGCTCTTGCGAGGTTCTGCCGGATCGGAATGAGCAGCGGATAACCTCGCTTAGCAGACGGCCCGACATCCTGCTTGAAGTGCATCATCTCTTCTGCCGGGATCCGCGTTGGGGACACCGACAGGGCCGGGTTCAAGATCACCCAGTAGGCCATGACGTCCATGATGTCGTATTCGGGCGTCTCGATCCCGTAACTCAGGTGCGCCGATTGGTCCCCCGGTGAGCGGACGTGCTCCGGCTCGACGGGGCGAATCGTCACCCGCCCTCCCCCGGTGTGAAAGAACCGGATAAACGCCTCCCCATCGACGTCGACCTTGTGCGCGATGAGCTGCTCCCACTGGCCCCAGTCCACACGATCCGTGAACTCATCCCACACCGCCTGAGCCATGCGACAGAGTTCCCGGTCTCCGCTCGTGAAGACGGGCTTCCGCGAGGAAGGAACGGCCGTGTAACCAAACCCCTTGCCGATGACGTAGGACACCCGATTCTCGAGCGCCGAGATTGCGTAGGGGTTGAACGCCGCGAGCCACCGGGAGTAGTCCCGCAGCAGTTTCAGACCATATTCCGTGATGTAGACAGGGAGCAACTCGCCCTTGAGGCGGTTGTCCATATTGAACGGGAGGTTCTCGCCGACGTAGGGGAAGAAGAAATCGGGGGAGTCAAAAAACGGCGTGGCCGGGTTGATCCAGTTGCCGAATTCCCCGCCCGCCTGCTCCATCACTTGACGGGTTTGCTTGATCGAGGCGAGTTCGGCGTTCAGGCGTTCCCGGTCCACCTGCTCCTGTAGGTCGCGCAGGGTATCGGAGACGGGATGGGCAATTGGTATGCTGTGACCGTTGGTGTCCATGTCGGCAGAATAACCGACGATGAACAGAGGGGGAAGTGATTAAGCTTTACGCTAGCCTACACCCTTGGCTATCAACTCGGCCGGATGAGGGTACAATCTGACAATAGCCCGGATGTGGACTTGCCAGCGAATAGCCTCGCTGTGAAGAAATTCTTTTTCGTTGCCCTTGCAAACCTCTCGCATAAAAGCAGCGTGCCTGCACTCCGTCAAATGGGAACACACAACACCTGGATGCGTCACCGAAGAGCGCGGCCCGAATTCGCCGCCGGGCAGCCCATCCGGACCTATGACGATATCCTCCATCGGCAATCGGTACTCGGTCCGCATCTCACCCGCTCCCGCATGCCGCGATAGTTCCAATTGTCCCGCCCGTCAGGCTCGCCGAAGACTTCAGGACAAAATACCGTGCCGCACACGTTACATTGATTGCGAAGTCCGCCGCTCCCGCCAAGACCTGCGTAGCGACGGCGTAGAAGTTGACCCCGTCCATGCTTCCCAGCAGGGTAATCGTCGTGGCCCCGTCCGCATGACCGAAGCCGGTCACGAAGGGGCAGCTAAAGGTGTCCACAATCGCCGAAACAACCCCGCCTGTAATCGCGTTGCCGCCGGGCCAAGCGTTGCCCTGTACGCCGATCGGTGCCACGTCTCTCGCTGCCATCACTTCTCCTTCGGTTCGTAGGTCAGTTCGATCCGCACGAAGCCCGGCCCGTAGTTGTCGACCGGTGCCGCGCCCACGATTGTCGCCTTGCTCACCGCCAGGTGAGGGTGCATCGCATGGCAGGGACGCTCGGCTAGATAGTAGTCTATCACCCGCTGGGCGTGATCGGCCGGCGTGACGAACTGACTGGTGGCAATCACGGCCTTTTCGTCGTAGTCGGGCATCAGTGGTTCGTCTTCCGGAAGAACTCCATTGCCGCGTCGCCCTCGCTTGGCGCAGGTGTTTCGGGCGGTACACCCAAGGTCGCTTCCGCCTCTTCTAGTGCCCTCTTCTCCAGATAAGCAGTCCACCACTGGCCTTCGTGCTTGGCTAGAACAATCACCCTGCCGGCACGGCCTTTGAGAGAAACTCTCTGCGGGGGATTGGTCAACTCAATCGGTTCGGCAATCGGGTAACACCCACCCGGCATTGCGAGAGTGCCACTCGCCCAACAGATAGCCCGACCATCAGCTTCCTTTATCGTGGCCGTCACTACGTCCGGCGATAACATCGCTCCCACCGATTTAATGCCCAACAAGGCACCGAGAGGTGGTTTCTCCTCGAAATGCAACTCGCCCTTCAGCCATTTGTCCGGAGTGAGCGTCCACTCTTCGATGTCCTCACACCAACGAGGGTGTTCAATCTCAACCGGTGGCAGTCCGGCAGCTTCAGCTAGTACCCTTTTCGAGTACAATCGCTCGCCGACCTGCACCATCTTCTCTTCCGGCAGGTCCTTCGCTAGCGTGATGTACCGCATGGCGATGTCGAAGTAATCTCGACAGGTTCCTTGCGGGATCAGAATTCCGTACCCTTCCTTATAGACGTGCTCCTCTCGACAGATACGCCACCGGGGAGGATGATACTCGGAAAGCACGCCCACCCGCCGCTGTGCCACGAAGCCGGCCGGGATGTCCGCGTAGGTGTGGTCGGAGAATTCGGCGATCCGGCCATCCAGGATGCGGGTTAGCTTGGCTGCCGAGTCAGGCCCTTCTTTCGGCAGGTACTTCCGCCAGTTCTCTTGATTCGCTGCCTTGACAGCGGCTACGACCTCCTGGCTCATTTCCTCCGTGATGTGTTGCTCCACGTAAACAGTGACTATCCCATCGCACGGACAGTCCATGCAAATGTGGCGCGTCACGTCCGGATTCAACCCGAGGGCCTTGCAGAGATTCACGCCGAACTGGTCCAGACCGAGAACAGGAGCGGCCATGTCATACCTCCGGGTCTATTTGCTTACCCATGATCGGCTCGCCTGTCACCGGGCACTTTGCCCAATGCGTCATGCCGGATACCTCTAATGGATGACGGAGGCGCAGGAATTGTACCGCGTCGTGGTCCTGGTGACAGCGGGCGCAGTTCTTCACCGCGACGATGTAGCTGCCGGCACCCTCGATCTTGACCGTCTCGCCTTCACTGGCCATGTAGCTTCTCCTGACCTTTGAGCATGGATTCCACGAAACGATCGCCTGTCGGTCCCGTCGCCTTCATAAACGCGATCATCTCTTCCAGCGTTTGGAACCCGCCGACTTTCTTGACCTCCTCGCCATCGACCTTGTACGACAGGTCGCAGAAATACTTGAAGTCGCCCCACGGCGGCGGTTCGTAGGTCACGCCGAGCGGAACGTCGATGACGGTCCCCAGTTTCGGCCAGTCCTGAAAGTCGGCAACACTGCCCGGCGTGTACCGCTTCCACTCCCGCACATTGCTACTGATTCCGGACTCGGCCGTTACCGCCTTACCCAGCCCGAAGAACGCCGCGAGGCTCGCTAGAGAGCCGGTGATGAAGTTGCGTCGGATCATGGTCGCCTCAGGGTAAAGTATCGCCACGTCCCATCGGGCCACAGCAGCCCGAGACTGAGCCAGCCAATCCTCAGATGCCATGTCAGCCCGTTGCGTTCACTGAACAGCGGGGCGTGCCTCCGAACGTCCTTCCAGTGCAGGCCGAAGCCGAGCACGCGGAACCATCCGCGCCGTTCGAAATGGTGGCAAGCGAACAGGATGGTAAGAAGTCGCCGCAGCACTCACTTCCCCTTCGCTGGAGCAATCTCGATCTTCCCCACATTCCGCCAGTGCTTCGGGTCCGGCTCGTCGGGAGGGTCATTCTTATGGTGTAGCTCGTGCTCCCACAACTGCCGGAGCATGCGGCGCCGGTAAGCTTCCCGTTCGGCTAGGTCGATTGGCATGGGTGTCCCTCTTGCGGAGAATCGTACCACGGGCCCGAGACGAGTGCAATTTTGCACTTCAGGCGACTTACACTATCCCTGATTGTCCGTAGGTGTACACCCCCGGTACACCGGAAGCGTTCCCCCTCATAGATCAGCCCTCAATCCCCACATTCCGTGCGATATGCTCTTGAAAGTCTTGTCTCGTAATAGTGACGAAAGAGAGCCAACGGGTACACCGGTTCCTGCTACAATCTGCTGCCTCGTTGCCAGTTGCTTTTCCTTCAAGAATGTGACGATGCGAAGCTTCCAAGCAGAGAGCGGGTTTCGCTCCCGACCATTCAGGGGTATGCTCGGTTCGCTACTTGACTTATACTCCCCGCACCACTCTTGATCGCTAATTTGCGGGAATTCGATGCGAACGCCACCCATTGGTTCTCCCACAAGAACGGGTGGATAACGATGGCAGCTACCCCATGCGTAGTGGTCTCTCCCATTCTGATGGCGACGAAAGAACTTGCACGTCTCGCATCGCTCGTTCATGTCTTGGCCTCCATCACGTCGCGCTTGGACAGCTTTTGCCGGTCCCGGCGGGCTGTGTTCAGGGCGTGAGCGAGGTCATACGCAGCGGCTTCCGTCAGTCCGCCCTTCAGCCTCTGGTTTCCCTCCCACACTCCCCACCCCTTCGTGTCGTGGAAGACAGGGAAGTAGACCTCCGGTAACTCTGGCGATTCCACTGCGCCGTCCGACACACCTGCACTCCTCCCGTGCTTACACCCGGCTAGGAATGCGTCGCAAACATAGCCTCTTGAGTCGTGCGGGACGGGGCTGGCAACCTTCAGGTACGCCACGGCTGCGTCATGGTCGGAGGCGGACATCGCTGACTCCTAAACAGGACTCCGCTAGGAAACATAATCGGGATGGATCAACTTAACGTCTGAAAAATCCAGAGCAACTCCGGTAGTCCACCAAGTTTGCTTTCCTGGGACATTGTCGCCGAACCTTTCCTTGGCCGCTTGCTCCGCATTGTAATCGTCAGCGAATACGACGGGGCCAAGAATATATGGCACTCCGTCTTTGAGGTATTGCACAACGAAGCCACGTTTTCGCATTATCATACTCCTAAAAGACAGTTGATACCTTTCGTGTTTTAGTATAACATAGCGTGTCCGACATTCAAGGGGGTATCCGATGGGAAGACCGCGAGCGGAGAAAAGAGGCAAGGCCGTCACGATCTACCTATCGGCTGCTCAGCTGGAATTCCTCGAAACGGTCTGTCTGCATCCGCCCGCTGCTCTCCGCAAACTTGTCAACGACGCTTGGCAGGAAAGCTTGCTCACCCTGGCTCAGGACAAACGCGGACGGACTAGGGGAGGGAACAGCAAGTGACCGACGATGAAATCCGCAGGGTTGCCAAAGACGAGGCGCGGAGCGAGGTCGGTTGCTTGGCCCTGTTCGTCATGGCGGGATGGTTCATATTCGTCGCAGTGTCGCACAAAATACAGGAGCGTCTGGAAAAGATCGAGCGTTCCCTACCCACTATGGAGGCGAAGCCGTGACAGAACAGCCTGATCTATCATTCGTGCCCACGAAAACTCTAATCGTTGAACTGCTGTCCAGAACCACCTTCCTAGGAGTCGTCATCGGATGGGCTGCTGAATGGCGCATCAACAATCCGAATAAGCAAGCCGAATTCTGGTTTGGCAAAAGTGCCGCCGTTCGGGACATGGATGCAGCTGCCGGGATGATGGAAATGATTCTCAAACTCTACCGAGAGGATGGGGGCCGCTTCGTGGAGAAAATGCCATGACCCTCTCCTCCCTGATAGCCCACGTCCGCCCCGCCTAGAATAGAAGTGAACCGTCGCCCGCTCTCCTGCGTCCGTCTCGCATGGACTACCGCTCTGTAACCCTGGAACGCCACGCCGATCGCCGGCAGGTCTGGCTACCCTCTCCCGAGGCCAAGCCGGGCCGGTCGGTGCGCCTCTATGCAGAGGATGGACGGTGGACGGATTGGAGAGTTGTGGAAGTTCACGCTACCAATCGCCACAGACACGCCCCGCGACCGCGAACGTAGGCATTCCCTTCGGTGGGCCGCCCGTTAACCCAATTCCGACCGGCCATAAGTTCCACTTCCCACTCGTATTTCTCGGCCACAAGCTGACCGGAGATAGCAGGCCACCACTTGTCGTCGATCAGGATTTCTACCCGCTCGCTCATACCTCACACTCTCCTTAGAGGAGTCTTTCCGGGCACAGCAACTCGCCCGCATGATGGAATTCTACCCGTGTCTAGACACCGGGGGTTGGCCTTCGATCAGCCGCCGCAAAGCAGCGTTCGCCTTCCGCAATCCCCGTTTCTGGCCTGTCTCATTGAACTCGATAAACCGATGGCAGTCGTGGCAAATCGACACCAGCAAGTCATCCCGCTGGCCCGCCATGACTTCCTCGTCGTAGGACTTGTGGTGAACTTCGGTAGCGAGGCGATGGCAAGCTTGGCACTCATGGTTATCCCTAACAAGCACTCGCTCCCGAATCACCCTCCAAAGGGGACCGGCCAGGTACTTGCCGTACCAGTCGAGCCGACCCTTCTTTGGCTTCCAAGGGAACAGCAGCCGGGCTTTCTCAGCCTCTTTCCAGTTGCACTCTCGCCGTGTACTGCCGCACTCGCACTTCGGAATCTTCGCGGGGTTCCACCGATTCGAGAACGCTTTGACCAGACTGAACTTATCGCACGTCTGGCAGTAGAGGAAGTATCGTTTCTTCGCCTCCTCTCCCGGAATCCCGGTGTACTGCCCAATACACCTGCTAATAGTCTACCCGCTAGGTAGACAGGAGTGCAATTTTGCACTCGGGTGTGAACCGGGGTCACACCTAGCCGCCCGGCGTCTCCAGCCTCCCGGCCACCTTCTCCTCGATCATGCCCACATTGACCAGCGAGTAAAGCAGGCTATCCGCGCAGTCCGTCGACCGCCCGATGCGCTTCTTCGTCTCGGCCTTCCGTTCTACTTGCATCTGCCCCTTGAGGTTGATGTCGTACTCGGTCGCGGTCAACTCCACCCGGAGCATCTCCTGCTCTCGGATGGGTAGCTGGGCGAAACTCAATTGCCCGTCCGCAGCGGCGCGGGAAGAGAGTACCCACATTTCTGAGCGCAGGTTCGGGAACTGCTCCTCGTCCCCCGGCGTCCAGCTGCCCATAATGGGTATCGCCATGTACCCCTCGGCCCGGAGATGGTTCACGGGCTCATTTCCGTATCCGCCCCCGCAGTCCACCACGATCGGCACGCGCTTGGGATCCTTGCCGAGTCCCGTGGCGCAGTGGAAAGCCAAGTCTCGCGCCCGGCCAGCGGCCTTCTTCCCGGCAGAGAAATCCTTCGGGCCGTGGAACTCCTCCAGGTGGATGATGTTTCCCCCATGCCGGACGCAGAACGCAGAGGGGTCGTCGCCCATCTCGCCCACGTCGAAGCCAATCTGGAGGAAGGCTGAGGCGGGGGAATGCTGGAACGTCGTCAGGGCTTTCTCGAATACCCACGTCGGCCACACGGAGCGGAAGCCCGCAGAGGGTCTACGGCCAAGGATGCGGGCCTCTGCAATCGGACCTGGAACCCACCAGTCGCCATCCAGCTCAAACGCTCCGTCCTCGTTCGGTGCGGACCGGCGGGCCCATTGAGCGAGCATGTCCTTCACCCGGTCCAGCCTGACAGCTCGCGGATAGGGCGCCGGCTCTTTGCGTAGCTCGTGGATGATGTTCGGATGGTCCAAAGCTGACATGGTGACAAGGTGGAACTTCCCTGAGGCGACTAGCCGCTCCGCTTCCACCGTAGGACCGCTCTGCGACGTTGGGTTGTAGATCGCCAGGAACCCGTAGTTCTCACCCCCCAGCATGGGCTCAGCGGCCTCCCAAAACTCACCGGGTACGCCTTCCGCCTCGTCGAAGACAATCAGGTTACTCGCCTCGTGTTGCCCCTGAAAGCTATTTGCGTCCCGCGCCGTCAGACCGTGGGCGAAGTGCGTCGGCGAAGTCTCCATCCGGGCGGACTTCGGGAGTAGTGTCGTCGGCTTACACGGCCGGCCCATGCGTTGTCGGCGGACTTCTTTCCAGAGAATGTCCGTCACCTGTTCCATCTTCGGAGCTGTGGTCAGCACTACGCCTGGGTCAAAGGTGTCATGCCACCAGTTCACCACGGCGGCGGCGATCCAGGACTTGCCTACGGTATTGGCCGAGCGAACAAGCACCTTGTACGGCGGGGTACGGAGGAGGCGGCAGACTTTCTCTTGATCGGGTGTGAGGGTAGAGTTGAGCGTCTTCTGGACATACTCAATTAGCGGAAGGTCCTGGTACACCCCCAGCGCCATTCTCGCCGCTTCCAGTTGAGCTAATTCCCTGGCTCCGGGCAAGCTGTCGAGCCAGTGCGGAGCGCAACTGTCCAGCAAGTTCTCCAGGGAGGGCGGCGAGAAGCTTTTCGATGGCATCTTGATCGCGCTCGAGGTACAGCAGCCGACAGCGCTGGGCAATGCAGCCCAGTATACCCTCCAGAAACCGTGGGTCGCCGTCCCGCTTCTCCTTTTTTACCTCCGCCTCGTCCGAAGGAGACTCCCCGCCAGTCCGGCGCTTCGTTCGGGTGCTCTCCTTCTCGATCTTACTCCGCTCCCACGCTGCCCAATACTCCGCCTCCACCCTGTCCAGCCGAGCCAGTTCCTTCCCCTTCGCCTCGTTCCAGTCGACGAGGGTCGACTGGCGCCACTCAGCCTTGATCGCCTTCAGGTCGCGGCTGACCGTCGACTGCCCTTCATCCCCGAGTCCGATCTTGTTGGCAATCTCGAATTGGTTCGTGACCCCCTGCAAAACAAGGGCGGCTACCTTGCTGCGACGACTCGCCATCCGGAGGGCTTCAGCGCTCGATCTCGGCATATGCAACTCGACGTATGCACTTTGTTAGACCAGAGATGGGGATTTCTCCGCCGTCAGTCCTTCGGCCTCCGCACGCTTCAGGATTACCTCGCAATACTTCGGCTCGATCTCTAGGCCGTAGCAGCGGCGGTTGAGGCGGTGGGCGGCGATGAGGGTGGTGCCGGAGCCTAGGAAGGGGTCGTAGACGATGTCGCCCGACTTGCTACTATGAGCCACCATAGGTTGCACCAATGCCAGCGGCTTCATCGTCGGATGCTCTGAATTCACCCCCTGCCTATCTACCTCGAATACACTGGTTAGCGTTCGGTCGCCATCTTCGTAGTGCGGGCCATCTTCGCGCCAGCCGTACAGAATAGGCTCGTGTCGATAGTGGTAAAGAGACCGACCGAATACCATCGCATTCTTCACCCACACGACGTGGCCGCGATATGGATAGCCAGCCTCGGCGAGCGATACCATGAACACAGCAAGGAGCGGCCCCGCCGGGGCCGCTGCGTAAGCTGTAGCGCCAGGAACCACGGCAGGCAGCGAATAGGCAGCCACGAGCATCTCTCGCAGTGCCTCGGGCGATAGGTTGTCATTCTGAAGCTTGTCGCCGCTGCGATAGTCTTCCTGTCGCGGGTCTTTAGTGCCGCCAGAGTGATTGACGCCGTAAGGCGGATCGCTCCAAATTAGCGCGGCCTTCTCCCCTGCCATCAACCTCCCCACATCCTCTGCCTTCGTACTATCCCCGCACAGCAACCGATGCTTCCCGCCAATCACCCACAAGTCACCCTTCTGCACCCGGCACGGCCCAGCCTCGTCAGGCGTGGCATCGAAGTCGTCGCCCCCGCCGCCGGGAGTGGGTAGGGCTGGTCCGATACCGTTTCCTACCGCAAGTCCTTTGAGCATATCGAGAAGCGCCGGCGAGTCCGTATGTACAGACTTGAGCAAATCCTCAAGTTTCCCCTTGTCCGCCTCGGCCAGCGCTGCGAGCGGGTCCAAGGTCGCAAGTATCTTGTCGGCTTCCTCTTGCGTCACATCGAGGATGAGCACGGGAACGATGCTGTCCGGAGTGGTCTCGGCGCGGAGATGCCCGTCAATTAGCTCCAGGGCTGCGTCAGGCAGTTCACGGGCTAATAAGGCATCTGCATAGCCTATCTCGGCCAGAACGCCCCTGAGAGCGTCCTGTTGAGATTTGGGATGAGTTCGCCAATTCCGGGGGGAGGGTCGGAGTTGAGAGGCAGGCACACGGCGGAGTTCTTTGATGCGGTCGCGGATTTGCATGAGTTGACGGGCTACCTTTGCCGCTTCCACACCCGGTTGAGCCACTGACCCTTGCTCGGCGCTCCGGCCCCGGCAGCAAGCTCGGCCGGCGACACAAACGTCCGTCCGCCGTATTCCTTATTACCCTTTAGGAGCCGCGCCGTCAGAGAATGCGTCCGGGCATCCCAATGGAGGGCAGCGATCCAGGAGGATGTCACCGGCACCCATTGCCCCGCGAAGAGTCTCTCGATCTCCGTCACCGGCAGAAGAGCATCAGGGTGTCCGTAACGCTTGGCGGTCGCAGTGCCGATCCCCTGCCGACCGGCAACGAATGCTGAGGGCGAGACGCTACTCAGTCCTCCCGCCACACCGATGCGGCCGGGGTAATCGGACTTGGCTACTTCGCGCGTGCCGAAGAAAGCCTGCTTCACCCTGCCCCACCAGCTATCCACGGCTCACCCTCTCGTCAGGGCAGTCCCCGTCTCGGATCGGCACACCGTCGAGAGGATTCGCGTTTGCATCCCAGCACCCGGAGAACCCGACAGTCAGCGGCTGAACCAACTCCGCAAGCGGCACGATTACCCATTTCCGCCCGCACTCGCAGTCGATGGCGTCTTCCTCAGTGCAATCGGCCGTGACCTCGAGCGCCACAAGCCCCTCTGCGTCCAGCAGTGCGGGGATGCGGTCGGGATTGCAGCCGGGGCAGCCTTGCGATTCGTCCATTCCGATAGGGTAGCGTCAGCGGCAAGAGAGGGGAAGAGAATTCCGGGAGACCGGGTGTGAACCGGGGCAGCCTTCAGGATCCACGCTTCGGCTCCAAAATGGCCTGGAGCGCTCTTAGTTCTCGCCTGTAAGCGTAGACATAACCCGTGTTCCAGGCGCGGTAGAAAGCTCTCTGTGTCCCCGGATCGCGCCCGACTTTCTTGCACTCGGCCACGAATTCCTCAAAGGACTCGCGCCGCCGCTCTCGAATTCGCTTCACCATATCCATCGCCTCCACCAGGGATTCACTTGCCACTTAACCAGCCGGATCAACGCCAGTTTGGCAAGACGTCTCCGGTGTACACCCCTGGTACACCGGCGCTTATTTACTCCCTGACGTGTCCGTAGGAGTGCAATTTTGCACTTTCTCCTAGCCGTGTCCGTTATTCGCTTTCTTTGGTCGGCCTGGCTTGCGGCGCGGAAGCAGTTTCAGCCTCAGAGCGCCGGCCAAAACCCGGCTCGCTGCTTGCGGCCGAGTGACTTTCCAATCAGCGGCCTTCGCGTCTAAAGCTAGGACGATTTCCGTCTCCAGTTCAAGGTCAACTCGCATCAGTCCGTTCGGCGTAGCTCGTGGCATAAGTCTTTTCCTCCCGTAGCATTCTATCACCCTCCCTTGCATCGGGCAAAAAATAATTCCGGGATTTTTCTGCAACGCCGCTTGACATGGTGGAAATGTCCCGGTATATTACTTGTGTAAGGATGAACGAAACGAACAGGAGACGACAATGGCGACTCTGAAGACCGCAGCGAAGTGGTTGACTTTCGCAGTGGTGGCTCTGCTCGGCGGGCTGGGGGCCGAGTGGATGATTCAGCAGACGACCGAAGAGTAAATATCCGAGTCCGCCGGCTCAGTCCGGCACAAGGGAGGGTGGACGAGATGACGACTAAGGCCAATCCTTACAGCGGCGACGTGGGCGGAGCATATATCATCGAGGTGTGCGGCTCTTTCGGCGGATTCCCGCCATTCGCGTGGCGCGATCATATTCGCTTCAATGATCGCGCCGAAGCGAAAAAAGCGTGCTCGTCTTTGACGGGTCACCATTACCGCGCTGCCCGCGTCCGGCACCACGGCAAAATAATCCACCAATCCGGAGTTTCTGCATAAGGGCTTTTTCGATGGCGAACAAAAACAAATTCCGCCGCGAGAGGGCCAGACAGAGGCGAGCAACCCTCATGGCCAGGACCGGATTGGAGCAAGAGACGGCCAGCCATTGGCTGCGATTCAACGGTTTCGATGGGCTGCAGGCTCTCGAACGATTCGACGCGCTTTTGGCGATGCTCGAAGGGAATCGAAAACTCGCCGCGGAAATACTAGCAGAGATTTTCCGGGCCAAGCCGTGTAGTCGCCCTTACGATTTTGACGATCCGCCCACCAAAGGAGACCGATGATGATGGCGACAATTGAACAATTGGTTGGGCGCGGTTTCTCACGTGCGGAATTGCTGCACGAACAGGCGCAGACGATGACGGCGGCGGAATTCGCCACGGCGATACACGCGGAGGTCTCGTCGGGCGAAAGTGATGGGACCGGCGGCGAGTGGCGAGACGTAGTGATCGTGCCCGGGTGCGGAGACTACCAGTGGTCGCGCCAGACTGGCAGATACTACGGGTGGGGTCTGGAGTGAGTACCCCGGTGCTGCTCCTCTTGCGAGACCCGACATGCCATCTCAGCCGACTCTCATTGACGTCCTCCCGTAGCATTCTATCACCCTCCCTTGCATCGGGCAAAAAATAATTCCGGGATTTTTCTGCAACGCCGCTTGACATGGTGGAAATGTCCCGGTATATTACTTGTGTAAGGATGAACGAAACGAACAGGAGACGACAATGGCGACTCTGAAGACCGCAGCGAAGTGGTTGACTTTCGCAGTGGTGGCTCTGCTCGGCGGGCTGGGGGCCGAGTGGATGATTCAGCAGACGACCGAAGAGTAAATATCCGAGTCCGCCGGCTCAGTCCGGCACAAGGGAGGGTGGACGAGAGATGGCCAGCAATCTTTTCAAGGACGCAACGGGCGCAACGCTGAGTCGCTCGGCAACTTTCACCTTTTCATACTCGCCAGTCGGCGTATTTGCCGATAAGTGGGCGATTGTTGGTCGTCCTGGCAACGTCCGCCCGCAGGTTGGCGGTATCAATCGCGGCCGGGAAGTCTGGTCGGTCAAGATAGTCGAACGAGAGCGACAGATTGATGACGACGTTCGCGCTGAGTGGAAGGAAGCTGGAATCAGCGGAGAGCCGCTGACCTGCGAGGTGTGGGTCGAAATCCCTGGCAGCGAATCTCCGAGCGTTGCAGACGTAGCCAAGGCTTTCGACCTGGCTTGCGAATCACTCGCAACTAAGTATGGCCTTCAAAAGTCCGAAATCGTCGTCAAGCCCTAAGCTAAGGAGACTGAAGGTGGAACGCGACAACGAATGCCACGCCCAAGAGGCTGCAAAAACTGGCGCCCGCTGCCTTGAAGCTCTCCGAAACGGAGAGTGGACCATCGTAGGCCAATATCCCGACAAGGAGAGCGCCGAGAGAATCGCCGAAGACTATCGGAGTCGTGGCGAAACTGTGCGAGTGACTCACGACTAGCCGCTTGACCGCTCAGGAGACCACGGATGGCCAGAAACTACCGCGTCGAATGGACCACCAGTGACGGCCGAACTTGCCGCAGCGTGATCTACACCGAAGCAGAGGCCCGCCACTGGTGCCAACTCGGCAACGCGACCGACCCGCACTTGCGACACCGGGTAGTCAATGTCAGCGTGAGCCGCAAAGAGCGGAGCCGGGTGGACAGGATGAAGCAGCGAAAGCATCGGGCTAAACTCCTCAAGGCGAAAGGCAGGAAGTGATGATGACCTTACGACAAGCTCTGAAGCAGATTCGGGCCGACCTCAAGGCCGACAACGTGACCTACCTCAGCGGTCCGCGTCAATACGACTGCGATCGCGGCATCCTCTACGTCCGCAACAAGCCGGCTGGCGGTGGCAGCCTGTTAGCTGGCGTCTTCCGTGCCACGTTGGAGGACGAGAGTTGCCGGAAGCTAGCTACCTACAAAATCTGAGGTGAGTCATGGATCATCGCATGTCTCCCTGGCAACGCCGCATCGTGGAGGAGTTCGGCCCGGAGCCGAGCGAGGACGCACGGATGCCGGAATTGTACGACGACGAGTACAGCTACGAATTCGCGTCTGGTTTTGTGTGTGGAATTTTGGTCGGTGTCGCGGCGGCACTGGCCGTGGTGGCGATGGCGGTGTGGGTGTACTAATGGGAGAGTAACATGAGCAGGAAAGCGAAAGATAAGGTCTCCAAGGAGATCAAGCGGTTTTGGGGTAAAGTGCCGGTCGTCGATGCTGTGAAAGACCTCCGCATCTTCGTCCAGCCGAACGACTTGAAAGGTGCCAAGCCCGGCGATGCGTCTGCTTGCGTTCTGGCCAAGGCTTGCAAGCGATCGGTCGGCTCTGACAAGGTTCTGTTCTACCGCGATGTGGCTTACGTGGAAGTCCCGACCGAGAGCGGCGAGACTCGGGTTGAGCGATTCCTCACGCCGCGAGTGATGCGCGACAAGATCGAGGCTTTCGACAAGGGAGAGGGATTCATCCCGAAGGCCGGCTTCACACTCAGGCCCCATCGCCATCGAACAAACTCGGTAGCCGTGATCGGACCCACAAGTCCAGGCCCGGAACGCCTCGCAAGGGTCGGAGGAAACTCAGCAAGCCAATCAAGCACGATCCGCGAGTCCGGACGGCTGTGGGCAAGCTGAAGTTTATCACCCAACAGGCTCAGTAGCCGCTTTCCCTTGCCACGGAGGGCCCATGCTTCTGTACCGCTTACACGACCTACTACTTTTCGCCGCCTCGTGGTGGCGGACCTTTCAGGAGTGACCGATGGCGACCAGCAGTATCGAATCCTGGCTGAACGAAGAATGCCCGGACGTGGAAGTCGCTGAGATGCCAGAGAGCGTCAACGGCGACCAATCCACTGTCAAGCTGATCAGCGAGCCGCAGGAGTTGTGGATTCACTACCAGACCGACGAAACGCTTGAGCGCTTAGGCCACAAGATTCTGGACCTCGCTCAAAAGATCAGGGACCGCAAGGGGCGGAGGATGCTGGCAGCCGGGTTAATCGCTCACGGCTTGGAGAAATACAGTAAACCCGTCGATCACTACTTCGTTGCTCCAGCAGACAGAGGCGACGACTGCGCCGCGTGCGGGAAGGATATACACGTCCACCCGACGCTGGCAGAATCCGCAGCTGTCAAGGGCGTCCAGTTTAGCGACGAGGATGACCTCTGCGAAATCGGCAAGGAAGCTTTGCGAATGACTGCTGCGGCCGTGGAAGGTTCTACCGATGCCGCCATTGTCGCAGCAAGAATGCGGGCTCACCAGTTCGCGACCGATCCGAACAGTCCCAATTGCTTGCGATGCGGTCTGCCAGAATCTCCTGGCGATGACCACACGCCGTTCTGATCAGCCCTTACCCTCTCAGGAGAAGTGATCCGATGAACCGACTCGGGACTTTCGCCGGTTTCTTCGCGGCAGCAGCACTCTTGGCCGTGACAGTGATGCAAAGCGAATGCAATAAATTCCTGAGCGAGCGAATCAGCCGCTTGGAGGCCCGGCAAGTCTCTGAGGAGTCTCTGGAGGAAAAGGTCAGCGGCTTAGATACCAAGGTCGACCTCCAGAACAAGCGTATGAAAGCCCACTGGTACATGATCGGCAAGCTAAGCGGCTTGAGCGAACAAGAACTAGCGGCCCTGAACAAGTCTAAGGAGTGACCGCGATGGACTCTGACTTGATCATCGGAGGAACCTGCAGCGCCTGCGGCCAGTTGACGAACGAGCATATCTTCGTCCCGGTCGAGGGCCGGCTGGCGAAGGGAAGTCGGTGTTGTGAAGCGCCAGTTTACCCACGGAGTCCTGAAGATGAGCCGGTGGATAGCCCGCTGGTGGACTAGAGCGGCGTTTTACTTGACCGGTGAAGAAGAACCTTTGGAGGACTGCCCATGAGCGCTCAGAAGTGCGAACGCTGCGGCGCAACCGTTCCCCCTGGGGAGTACGGATTGTTTGATTACTGCGCCAATTGCTCGAAAAACCTTTGCCCGAAGTGCATGGAGAAAGGTTGCTGCGGGCACGTACCGGCGGAATCTGGAATGAGCAAAGAAGGAGACTGAACCGATGGCCTGTCTGACGTGCGGTCACACGATGGAAGGATTATGCAGCGGCTGGTTTTGGTGTCCGCGCTGCGGAACCGTCAGATACGAAGCATATCCTGATGAACCACACCATACCTCTCCGAAGCTGGTCGAACGCTGCCAAGCTTTTGAGAGAACGATGATCGTTGTAAAAGACTTGGACAGATGGCACAGCCTAGGCATAGCCGAGAGCATCCACACGCCCGAAGAAAGGCCAGTGAATCCATGAGCGAGACAGCACTCGTACAACGTGACCCAAACTATCTCATCCAGCTCGCTCTGGAGAAGGGTATCCCGCCCGGCGAGCTATTCGAGATGGAAGCCCGCTGGACCGCCCGCATCGCCGCTGAGGGCTTCGCAGATGCGATAGCCAGCTTCCAAGCAGTCTGCCCGATGATCCAGAAGACACGCGAGGTCAAGGGCAAGAGCCAAGGGAATGGCCCCGCTCCGACAAAGTATAAGTTCGCCTCTTACGAGGACATCTTGGCGGTCGTCGGGCCGCTGCTCACGGAAAGGAAGATCGCTCACAGCTTCTCCTGCCCTCCGACCGCAGAGGGTCAGTTTGTGATCGTCTGCCATCTGCGGGTAGGCTCGCACGCCGAAGACCGGCCCTTCGCCTGCAAGGCTCCTAATATCCTGGAGCTGGCGAAAGCGACCTACTGTAATGAGGCTCAAGCAGTAGGTGTCTGGAGGCAGTACATGAAGCGGTACGCCTTCACCGATGCATTAGGCATCGTGGTCTGCGATGAGGATACCGACGCGGCCACGGTCCTCCGATCCGTCGATGCCGAGCAAATCACCACGATCAAGAATTACATCAACGACATCAACGACGTCTACGGTCGCACCGGGCAGGAACCATTCAAGATGGGTGATTTCTTGGACTGGATTCAACCCGGTCTGTCCCGAGTAGAAGACTGTCCGGCATCCGAGTACCAGCGGGCCACCAAGGAACTCGGCCGCATCTACAAGCTGCTGATGAAGGGAGGAGTAAAGAAGTGACACCCGAGAACATGGGCAATTACCTGTACTTCGATGTTGAACAGGGATCGGATACGTGGTTCCAGATGCGGAAGGGCATCCCGACCTGTAGCGAGTTCTCCCGCATTCTGACCGGGACCGGGAAGATTTCCGACTCATGCGAGGACTACATCTGTGAACTGGTCGGAGAGAAGTACAGCGACATTCCGCCCGAAGGAGTCGAGTCCTTCACCAGTCGGGCAATGCAATGGGGCCAGCAAATGGAATCCGAAGCCCGCCGCTGGTACACGATGAACACCGGGCACAAGGTCCGCAACGGAGGATTCGTGACCTCGCTCGACGGCCGCTTCGGAGGTAGCCCGGACGGACTCATCGAAAGCATCGGCGGTATCGAATTGAAGTGTCCGCAGGCGAAGGCGCACGTCTCCTACTGCCTGAAAGGGATTCTGCCGCTCAAGTTCCGTCCGCAGGTTCATGGCGCTCTCTGGATCACGGGCGCCTTGTGGTGGGACTTCGTTTCATACTGCCGTGGATTGCCTCCGTTCCGGATTCGAGTGGAGCCGGATGAGTACACGGAAAAGCTCGGCAAAGCTCTGGAAGAATTCCACGCCCGCTATCTGGAGATCGAGGCCAAGGTGATGCAGGAGGGAGAGACGTGAACACTGAGCTGCAATACCGCACTGTTGCCGACCTCAAGCGCGAGAAGCGGAAGAATCCGCAAGGCATTCACGCCTTCCGCAAGGGAGTCTGCGCGTTCTCGGTTCAGAAGGATGGCTCGACGTGCGGATTCCGACAAAACGGAGGAGGCACCATCCGATTCGAGGTATGGAGCCGGAGGCATGTCTTGACCGAATATCCTGCCGAGCCGGCCCTCGTGTCGGACATCAAGAAAATCCTTGACGACTGAAGCGATTAAGACTACCGTGTCTCTCTGTCCCCGCCAGGGACCAAGCCACGCCGCCGTCTCGGCCTTTTTCACCTGGCGGGGAAATTTCCCGGGGCGGCGGCGCTTTTCCTCTGGAGGATTCATGGCCACTTTCACACAACCGCGAACCTGGCGAACCCTGCAACGGCATCCCGTATCGGCCCGGCGACCCGACCTAAAGGGCAAGGCATTGGAGCGAATGCGGGATGGAGTCAAGAAATTCGGCAATGTAAACGAACGGAAAGTGAAGCTCGCGCCGGACCCAAGCGACGGCGGGAAGATCAAAGTTGCGGACGGGTGGCAGTTCTACCAGGCGTGTATCGAAGCCGGTTTACGGCCCGATTTCGAGCCGGTGCGACTCCAGAAGGATCTGACCCTGGAAGAATGGGACGAACTGGTCAACGACAACCGCCGACATGAAGACGAAGAGGACATTGCCAAGCGCATCGAAGAGAGGCGAGCAGAGGCAGCGCGTCTGCGAGAGCAAGGCGAGAGCATCCGATCTATCGCAGAAAAGACCGGCGTGACTCCCGCAACCACACAACGCGACCTCGAAAACGCTCCCGGTGTATTGGGCGGTACACCTGCGCCTCCCGATGGCAAAGTGACGGGTAAGGATGGCCGAGAACAGTCCTCCACAAAGGCTGCTCCTGTCTTCTGCCGTAACTGCCGACTCAACGGCCCGAAGAAGAATTGCCCGGATTGCAAGATCATTCGGGACAACGCCAGGAAGGAGAGAAACGGCAAAGCGCCCCGCGAGCCGGGCGACGACAGCGAACAGGAGAAGGCCGAGAAGAAGAAGCGGCAGAACAACGGTAAAGTCGAGATCACCTGGACCAAGTATGAGACCGCTTTCGGGATCGTGGCCCGGTTCCCGAACGTGATCAAGGACGTGTTCAAGGAAGAGAAGCAGAGCGCCGAGTACAAGGAAGTTGTCGAGTTGCTCGGCAAGGTGGCAAAAACTATGAAAGATTGGAAGAAGCGATTGCAGAAGGTGAAGGCGTGATTCCTTGGGCGCACCAACTGAAGGCCGTTGATGAAGTGCTGGCAGCCATCTCGGCCGGCACAAGGCGGATCGCGCTCTACATTCCCACGGGAGGCGGAAAGACGTGGGTGATGGAGGAGTTGACCCGGCGATGGCGAGAGGATCGGTTGTGGGTTGGCATTTACTCTAATCGCCGTTTCCTGATCGAACAGCTTGACCAGGACTTCGCCGACTCCGGGATAGACCACGGCATCCGGGCATCGGGCGAAGAGGAGCAGCACGAAAAGGCCGTACAGATTTCCTCGATTCAGACGGAGCACAGCAGAAGCAAGCGAGGCGGTGCTCTTCACCCGGCGCAACGGCTGCTGGTCGATGAAGGCCACTTGCAGAACAACGCGATGGCCAAGGGCATTCTTGATGCTCACCTGGAAGCGGGCGCGGCCTACGTCATGCTGACGGGCACTCCATTGGGAATGGCGGACACCTGCGACGTTCTGATCGTGGCCGCGAACATGACCGATCTACGGGCTTGCGGAGCGATCATACCGGCGATCCACTTCGCACCAGATGAGCCGGATATGCGATCCTTCAAGCAGATTTCCCCCGGCCCGCTGTTCAAGGTGAAGGAAGCCGAGAAGGCGATGGCTCCTCACCGCGTCTTCGGGAGCGTTTGGGAGAACTTCCAGAAGATAAACCCGGAGCGCAAGCCGACGCTTCTGTTCGCTCCGGGGGTTCCGGAATCACTGTGGTACGCCGAGCGGTTCACGTCCAAGGGTTGCCCGTGGGCACACATCGACGGAGAGGAGATTTGGATCAATGGCGAATTCAAAACCGCAGTCGGGCAGCAAGGCAAGGATAACCGGCGAGACTTACTCGCCGCCAGCCGGGAAGGACGAATCATCGGAATCTCAACCCGGTTCGTCTTACGCGAAGGCATTAACGCTCCTTGGCTCGCTCACTGCATCTTTGCGTGTATCTTCGGCGGCTTGCAGACTTACCTTCAGTCCGGCGGGCGCGTGCTTCGTAATCACGTTTCCCTGGATTGCGTCACCATTCAAGACCACGGCGGGAACTGGTGGCGACACGGGAGTCTCAACGAAGACCGACATTGGGAACTCGCCTACACGCCCGACATTGCCTCCAGCATTCGCTCTGATGGACTCCGGAAAACGGGAGGAGAACCTTTCCTCTGTCCTAGTTGCCGCCGGGTTTGGGCTGGAGGTCGCACTTGCAATGTCGCGCGGGGCGGTTGCGGCTTTGAGTTCCCACGAATCAAGTCGCGGCCTGTCCTCACTTCCGAAGGAATCCTAAAGGAGCAAGTCGGAGACATCTTCCGACCGCACCGCATCTGCAAGGTCCCAGAAGGTCCGAAGCGTTGGGAGCGGATGTACTGGCGATCAAGATCGGTGAAGGGTTCCAAGACGTTCGCCGCCGCAATGGCCTTGTTCGCTCAAGAAAACTACTGGCAGTGGCCCGACCCGGCTTGGCCTCTCATGCCGGTTCAGGAGATTCATAAGTATTGGCTGGTGAAGGATGTACCGATGGACCAGCTAACCAGCGTGCCCGAGAGGGCTAGACCGAAGGGGTTTGATTATGGCGAAGAAACCGAGGCAGCGTCACATTCCGGGGACGGAGCCTCCCTCTATCCCGGAGATTGACAAGGCCGCTGAGGAATACGTCGAGGCTCGTGATCTCCGTACGGGCCAGCAGAAAATCGAGATTACTAGGCAGGATACCCTGCTGCGACTGATGAAGGACAACAAGCTTTCCGTATACGAGTACGACGGAAAGGTAGTCACGATCAAGGATCTGGAAAAGGTGAAGGTCAAGCGGGCCAAGAAGGGCGGCGAAGGCGGAGAGGAAGAAAGCGAGGAGTAACCATGCGGTTCGCCTACCCGAAACAGGATGTCACGGACACCGACCCGCTTGGACGGGTACTGGCTGAGGATCACCAGTGCGAGGTAGGAATCTGCCCGCTCTGTGGTGGGGAAGTGATTTCCCTGTTGGTCAATGGGGAGTGGCGATGGAAGCACAAGGCAGGATGTAAGCCTGAGAGGGTTCAGCGTTGACCCTGCAAGAGTTCCTCGACAAGTACGGTGACGAGATGGGCGGCGTCCTATTGCGCGGCATTGGTGTCGAAATTGCTGCCCGCCTTGTGAACGGTCCCAAGGATGAGGAGTTAGACGCGATCATCGGCCGGGCTTACAAGCGCCGCGACGCCCGGGTCGAAAGCTTACTGCGGCGGATTTACACCGATCTAACTGGAGAAGCCAATGAGCAACCGAAGACTCTCGAACGACAGCCAGACATTCGGCCAGACAGTCGAGGTTCCGGATCAACCAAACCCGGACCTGCCACAAACGGAAAGCCCGCCGAGTTCACCCGCCAAGCCAAAGCGGCAGATACTCCCAAGTGAGCCGGCCTTGGCAGCTCTCAACACGGCAGCCCGAGCCGTGCGGAAGCTGAAGACGGAATCCGAGGTCCGGTTTGCGGTGGATGGGCTCGCAGCATTGTTCCCGGCGAAGGAAGAGGCGCCGTGACCCACGACGATCCAAAACTCGTCAAGCCGATCCTAGACGCCATACGACAGATGCGGTGTTGCTGGTGTTTTCGGTCAGAGCCGAGTGAAGCGGCACACGTTCTCACGAAAGGCATGGGAGGGGGAGGAGAACTAAGTGTTTGGTTCAACCTTGCTCCTCTCTGTCGGGAGTGCCACCAGCGACACCATGATACGGGCAAAGCCCCCAGCCCCGATGAGTTGATGTTCGACATCGTTTGTCGAGAGTTTCCCTGGTGCCTCACTCCAGAGAAGAGAGCCGAAGAGACTTTTACTAGGCTCTACACGATGCGACGAGCTCCCAAGGAATGCGGCATCTGCTGGCGGTGCGACGGGTTCGGATACTTAGGGAAGGCACTGCGAGCGGTGCGGTGTGACGTGTGCGAAGGTGTGGGCATCCTAGACCAGCTAGGCGACCCGTGGATTGAGAGGGGAAGATGAACGGAATGGCCGCAAAGAAGCTGAGGCGAGACCAATCGAAACGCTTCACTAGCGACGGGCTTCCCCGCGATGTCAAAGACTGGACTGAAGACGACTGGCGAGACCTGCACGAGTGTATTGAAAGGATTAAGCAGCGAGTCGCCCAACGCCATGCCGCAGAACGAGAGGTCGCAAAGTGACCCGCACCTACACCGCCGAAGAGGTCCGCCAGATGGTCCGGGAGGATTGGACGGAGGAGCTTTTCCAGGACATGCTGATCGACCTAGCCCATCGTCTCGGCTGGAGCGTTGTCCACTTCCGGACGGTTTGCGTGCGTCGAGCGAACGGGTCGGTCTATTGGGAGACGCCGTTCCAAGCTGACGGAGAGGGCTTCTTCGACAACGTCCTCACTCGGGAGCGGGTCATCTACGCCGAGTTAAAATCGAAGCACGGCCGGCAGAAACCGGCTCAGAAGGTATGGGCGGATCGGATGGAGAGAGCCAAGCAGGAACACTACTGCTGGTGGCCGAAAGATTGGGATGACATCGAACGTATCCTGGCTTGAAAGGGAGCAAACCGCCATGAAGAGCGAAGAGGAAATCCGGAGTCACATCCGCGCCCTTGAGAGCCGGTTGTCACCGAACTGCGATTGCGTCTTGTGCAACCGCAGCTTGCTGGTTATCGGTGCTTTGCTTTGGGCGCTGGGAGTGACGGCCGAAGTGTCGCCCGAAACCGATCGCTACGTGGCCGACTTCAACGCAAGGTATGGAACCTGAAAGGAGCAACCGTGACCGACTCAGGGAAGATCACCGCCCGCTTTGCCATAGCTTTTGATGCCGATGGCAACTACGTGGTGACCGGCCGCAATGCCGAGTCAGACCGCCGTATGCGGGAGGACGCGCGGTTACTCTTTGAGGGCAATGAGCCAAGTGCCATTGAGTTCGGCGAGATACTCTTGGACCGGCCCGGGCAGATTGTCCGGGCTGAGGTAGTGCCCGAAAACCTTACGGGAGAAGTCTAATGGTTAGTCTGACCAACAAAGAGCGGAAGCGAATGCAGAAGATGCAGTACCACGCTTCCTACCGGCCGAAGCCGTCTTCCTCGACATCGGGGAAATCAAAGGGTCTCGTGCCGACGCCGTTACAGCGCTATATGTGCAGCGCCTCGCGATCCTACAAGCGGACGGACTACGAAGAGGTCATGGAGTCCTGCCGGCGCCGTAAGGGATCGGCGAAGTGACCGGGCTGAGGTAGTCGAACCACGGGAGGAGACATGAGTACCTTATACGGCCTTGCGATGCTGGCAACCGGAGTGGCTTCACTGGCCGATGTTTGTTTGGGCCAGTGGGACCGAGCCACTTTCTTCGCCGTGTTGACGTTCTGGCACAACTGGAACTTGCGTTACTTCTTACAGAAAGAAGCCCGTTCCGAGTCCAGTCCTACTGGAGAGTGACAAGATGAGCGAGCCAGCGACGAATGATCAAATCGCCGAGGTCAAGGGCTACTTGGATATGACCGAGAATGCCCGTCTCACCTACGTCAAGCTTACCCCTCTGGAAGCGAGAGGCATCATCGCTCGCTTAGAGGCAGAGCAAGATCGCGCCGACAGAGCCGAGCAAGTAATGGAGATGAAGGCGAGTTGCGGCCACCCGCTAGGCTGCATCGAAGTCAATGATGAGGGCGGCGAGCATTGCATCTTCTGCCGATACATCGAACAGTCTGAACAAGACCTGGATGAAGCGGATCAAATAATCGCTGAGTTGGAAGCAGAGCGGCAGAAATCACTTGCACCGGAGCAGAGCAGTGAGAAGGGAGAGACCACATGAGCCGCTTTTCCAACATCGGCAAGTGCCAGCGCTGCCCGAATCAGATTGACGGCTCTTCGCTGGTCTACTGCGAGTCTTGCCGAAAGAAGAATCTGAAGACGACCAAGGATAGGCAGAAGCGTTTAATTGCCGGTGGACTTTGCATCCAATGCGGTTCGCCAAGGCCCAAAGGCTCACGATTTTACTGCGAGAAACACAGGCTCGAAAACATCAAGAGAGTGATGCGAAAGCAACGGAAACTGATCGCCAAAGGGTTGTGTTGCATCTGTGGCGCCGACAGAAAGGGAGGCACTAAGACGCGATGCGCTGTCCATGCCCAAAAGGCTCGGGAGACACAGAAAGCCAGGAAGTTGCGAAAAGCTATTGCAAAAGAAGGTGCCAATGTTTAGGCTATTTGACGAAGAAGGCCGCTGGGAGTCATCACTCTCCCAACGGCCTGAAGAATCGCCCTCGCTGTGTGCTCAGCGAAGTACCTTCATCTTAGATGACCGCACTTCTCTGTCAACACCACCAGCGAACCATAGCCCTCATTGGCAAGCTGAAGTCGGTGGCAGCGATCGACCACCGGCAGGACTCTCGCAACAAGAGGCATCGACCCGGTTGGAGCATCTGTATTCGGGTGGAAACCCCGAGTGCTCCCCGCGAGACAATCCTGACTCCCTGCGGCTGACCGCCCTAATCAGCTTCAGGTTCTGCGTATCCCCTTCCCGTTTGGGGGGTAGGGGGGCTCGTTGCTGCCGCAGGCCAGTCGCGGCGCAGCAGGCGACAAGACAACCCTAGTCGGGAATGAGAAGACTGGCGCCGGGCAGTGCAAACCGCCCGGAAAGGCATCCTCTAAGGGAGAGTGAGAGATGCGACCAGATTTACCGCCTCTGCCAGCGAACATGGCTCATCTGCCCGTTGATGATCGAGGCTACCCGGTTCCCCGGTTTGTCTACTGGCAGAACGGCAAGCCGGAGTTTCGTGTCGCTGGACCGCAAGTCCGTGAGTTGGCATGGATACTAGGCGAGTGCTGGGTGTGCGGGAAGTCTCTCGGCTACCCGAAGCGGCAAACCTTCGTCATCGGCCCCATGTGCGTAGTCAACCGCACAACCGCCGAGCCGGGATGTCACAAGGAATGTGCGATCTACTCCGCGATGGCGTGTCCGTTCCTGACCAAGCCACAGATGGATCGGCGCGAGAACGGCTTGCCGGAAGAGACGCAAGACGCGGACGGGTTAATGATCCGCCGCAATCCCGGAGTGACCTGCCTCTGGACAAGCGAGACAGCCTACCTGTTCGATGACGGTATGGGAGGTTGGCTCATCAACATCGGAGAGCCGGCCGAGACTCCGCTGTGGTACTGTCAGGGACGCAAGGCCACGGCTGAGGAAGTCTCCGAAAGCGTGCGAACGGGCCTACCGATCTTGCAGGAAATGGCCATGAAGGAAGGCCCAGCGGCGGGGACTGAACTTGATCGGATGGCGCGGAAAGCGTTGCAGTACATGCCCGAAGGAGCGCAGGTGTAACCCCCCGGTACACCCACGAGGAGAAACCCGGAATGGCTCTCCGCTGCGAGGCGGAATACTGGTATGGGATGCGGGAGATGGAGGGACTGAGGCTGTGAAGAGGCCGCGATTACTGGACCTGACGTTTGGCAGTCTGTTCGCGGGCATTGGTGGCTTTGATCTTGGTCTCGAAAGAGCCGGTTTGAAATGCGTCTGGCAGGTCGAGATTGACGAGTTCTGCCGGCGAGTCTTAGCAAAGCACTGGCCGGAAGTGAGGCGACACGATGACGTCAAAACGTTCCCGCCGAGTGACCCATCTGAATGGCGCTGCGACGTCATCTGTGGAGGATTTCCCTGCCAGGACATCAGCAACGCCGGAAAAGGTGAAGGCATCGACGGCGAACGTTCTGGACTGTGGTCCGAGTTCGCCCGCATCGTTGGCGTCTTACGACCACGAATCGTCATCGTGGAAAACGTCTCAGCTCTGCTTGGACGGGGGATGGATAGAGTTCTCGGAGACCTGGCCTCGCTCTGGTTTGATGCGGAGTGGCATTGCATACCGGCTGCCGCCTTTGGTGCCCCGCATATCCGGGACAGGACTTTCATTCTTGCCAACGCCACGGGCCTGTTCGGGCATTCGGTCTTCTGGAGCGAATCGAACGGAAATCTATCGAGCCATGCGTACAGCCGGATTCTTGCCGACGCCTACCGTGCGCAAGGGCAGGAGCGGGAAAGCATCCTCGAAAACGCTCTCTCGAAATTCACGCCCGCTCAACGAAGTATGCGAAGCTGTCGGGCTTGGGACCGCGGACCTTTTGACGATGGTCCGGTGGATGATGGGATTTCCTGCTCAGTGGACTCTCTTGACTCCTACGGAAACGCCGTGAGCCCTTGGGTCGCTGAGTACATCGGCCACCAGCTAATCCGCATCCTCACCAACGGAGAGGGACCATGAAACGCGGAGCAACTATCGTGTTGACCCACGAAGACAAACAGGCTGCCAGAAGGGCCGTCCTGGACAGTAGGCAGGGAATGATTCGAGACGACGGCAGCCCTTGAATCATCCTCTCTGTGGTGCGGTCGCACTACCCCAAGAGGCGGCAGTGGACGCGCGAGATGATCTACGCAGCGGGCAACGGGGTAGCGGACTGGCTTGGACTGCCAAGCTGGGTCGATGTAGTCACGCTGCAAAACCCGCAGAGAGTCGGCTACATGAGGAAGCTGTTGCGGAAGGCCAGCTAATCCGCATCCTTTCGGACACCGCGTAGAAAAGGACGCAAGGGAGAGAACTATGACCAGTGAACTAACTCCAGAAGTGATAGCTGAGTTGCGAGAACTGCTGGCCAAATCAACGCCGGTAGCGCCGGGAAATTGGCGGTACCGCGATTTTGAGGACGAAAAACATCTCAAGTATCTCTCGGTCGAGATGAGCAAAAGACGACTGGCGAATGATTTGTAGGCTGCGGCCTGTTCTGCCGGCCCTTCTGGAAGCTGCCAGCCACCCCGACCAAGCCCGCAGAGAGTAGCTGAGAGGTAAACATGAGCAATCGACGTGAGTGGTCGACCAAGCCTGATTACGTAGCCTTTTGCGATACGTGCGGCTGGAAGCTGTCCAGTCGAAACGCTCTCGGGGCCGCAGCAATACACGCTCGGAAGCACAAGCACTACGTACATGTCGATGTTTACAAGAGCGTGATTTACAACCATCGGGAAGAAAAGCCCGTGCCAGGGTGACAGCCCTACCTGGGAGCTAACTCTGTGGAGGGGATCGACAGATGAAGCTTGGACCTTTTTTAATTAGCAGCTTTCCGTGGTGGCGAACCAGGTGTAAGTCCGGCGACTACTGCGGCCTTTTCCGTAATAAGCCGGGGGTCATTTCTGGTCGCTGGGGATTTTACGTCTTGGGTTTCGAGTTCGGGTCAAGGAACCCCGGCAGCCGGTTTGGGACGTGGTTGCATCGGCACGGTTTGTGGCCTTTTTCGGGCTGACTGTCCGGGGGTGAGCAAGGGGAACCAAGGGAGGGCTGAGATGTGATACCGACTCCGGAAGAGAGAATAGCGAAAGCATTCGATAAGTGTACGCACACTTTTGAAAGCTCGCCTTGCCAGGAATGCGTTGCCGTCATCATCCGCGAGGCCGAAGACGCGGCCCGACGGCAGGGTGCGGTAGAGGAGAATATGTCGGCAGCTAAAGCGATAGCTGACCACTACTGCGATCACCTGCGAGCCTGCGGAAGTTGTCTCGAATGCGTGGGTGTTCTCTACTGTTTGGACATTCTCCGGCAGCGCAGAGAGGGCTTGGAGCCGGTCCCGGCACGAGGCGAATCGGGGCACGAAAAGGGGGAGTAGGGGGCATGGACCTGACCGGATTCGACTTCGTCTGCCTCTGGGCTGGCCGGGTGTGGCTTGTACTCCTAGTGGTGGTTACGGTCGCCGCTGTGATCGAGAGATGGACGCGAAAAGCGGGTGGGAAGAACAGAATCTTTGATCACAAATAGGGGAGGGAGCCAATGGTCAAGAGCTTGCAGCAGAGAAAGCTTGAAAGGCGGATCAACAAATTCCGCGACTACGTCAGGTTGGAGTACCAATTGAGAGTATTCGGCGGCAGTGCTGAGGCTCAGGAGAAGGCCAGAGCTAATCTGGAAAAAGCACGCCGAGCCATCGTCGACTGTATCGCTCAGAAAGGCGGTGCGTGATGGCTGATGAGGTGAGACCGGCGACGGACGATGCGGTTGCTTTCATAGAACACCGAGACGACGGGTACGCCAGGATCGTGCGTTTCAGAGACGTACAGCAGTACCCACATGGGACGCGATTGTTTACTGAGACGGCTTTGGACGCCGAGCGGGCCCGCGCGAATGCGGCCGAGCGAGAAGCGAAGCAAGCTTGGGACTCTCACGCCGAAGAGGTCGTCAGGGTTGAGCAAGCGGAAGAACGCATCGCGGACCTCGAAGCCGCACTACAGCCGTTGGTAGCAGCAGTAGAATTTGCCGATCGTTTGATGCCGGATATCGCCCAACTGCTCGATGGTTGGCACCAAGACGGAACAGATTGGAGCGAGTGGGACGAGTCAGTCAGAGAGCGATTAAGTAACCTTTCTAAGATTCTAGAGAATGTTCGGATTGCTCGTGCTCTCGATTCTAGGGTTCAGCTTTTGGAGGGTAAGTCGAATGCCGGATGAAATGGGCGCAGAAATAGTCTCCCTGTCGAAAGAAGTGACGCGGCTCAAGGCCCGCGTCGCCGATCTGGAAGCCCAGCGCGACACGGACTCGCTTCTCTTCCACGACATCGAATGGAACACCGATGGTGTGGCGTTACGTGACTCGCAGTGCCCGTGCTGCTACCAATACCACGACCAGGGGCATGCCATCGGTTGTCGGCTTGCGGCGCGGGTGGCTGCTTCTGAGGGACAGATTGACAAGGCTATTTCTCTGGCTCAGCGAGTCGCCGAACTGGAAGCGGAGCGGCAGGAGTGGCAACTGATCGAGGACAACCACCCCGGATTCGGCGAAAGAGTGCTCTTATCCGATGGCCAATACATCGAACTCGGCGAGTGCCAAGGGCGACTTGATCGCTTCGTGGACGATGAGGGCCGTACTCTCAGGCCACAACCTACGCACTGGAAGCCAATGGGCAATCTTCCTCTCCCCGACGCCCCACCCCACGCCTAACCCCGAGGTACATGAGCAATGGCGAACGTAGAGCACAAGCCACTGTGTAGCGCTTGCTGGCATCCTCTCGACTGTCACGGTCCCACCGGAGCGTGTACCACTGGAGGATGTCCTTGTAAGAGATGGGTCTACACTCAGGCTGTAAAGCCGGCGAACGTAGAGCACAAAGAGCCGGCGAGCGACAAGAACACGCACATTCGCCTTCCATTGCGGCACGAAGGCTTGCACATCTTTGACGCCAACGGCAGGGATTTGGCGGCCGTAACTGCTCACGATTCCCCATATCCTTTCACTACTAATCGGTACTGCGTCGGAGAAAGTCTCGTTGAACTCTGTAATAAGGCCAGCCGTCTCGACGGCGCCGAGGCGATCCTGCGAAAGCTGGCAGACTTCGATGATGGCGATGAACGGCTAAGCGTAGCTCTGCACGTACTTCGCACGCAGGCGCGGGCGTGGTTCGCGGCGAGGCAGTGACCGCTGGGTGTATACCCGGTTCACACCTGCGCGGGGTTCCTGTCTGACTGAGGGAGAGAAGATGAAAACCTACTATGAGCAGGACGGGATTACGATCCGCTGCCCGCGCGAGAAATGCCAGTCAAAGGGTGTGTCTCAGTGGCACGACAGAAAGAGTTGTTCCCGGAGATGAAGCCATGAGCGAACTGACACTGCTGCGAATCCGAACCTCCGAAGAGATTGAGCAGCAAGAGCGCACGAATGAGAATGAGGAACGCGCGGAACGCCGGCGCCAGTATCTAGAACGCAAAGAACGTGGCGATAAAACTCCTCGCAAGCTTCGCCCGAAGTGTGCTTGCGGTTGTGGGCGCGGCGCCCGCTGGCCACTGTACGATCCTAGCCCAGTGTTCTACGCTCGCCTGTGTGGCTACCAGATGGCTCTGGAAATGATCCGCAAGCGAAAGAAAAGGAGGTGATGTGGAAGTGCCCGATCATGTCAATTTTCAAGGAATGCATTACGACTACAAAGGCAATCTAGTGTAGCGACGGCCCCCGGCAATCGAGTCTGCCGGGGGCCGTTCTGTTTAAGTCTCACTATCGGGCATACCAATGCTGCATATCCCGAACTGCTGCGTTAACTTCGGGAGCATCTGATACCACCGATTCCCGGAGCAATGCAATTTCGTCGCCGTGATCGGTGCCTGACCGGCCGGCGGAAGCTGGAATGGCGCCGTAAATGGGACGCCTCCATTCCAGGCGCCTTGAAAATAGTTCCCTTCCAAGAATAACCCCGGCAGATTGCGGTGCCACACTGCGGCCGGTCCCGTCATATTTCCCCACCGGCTATTGCGGACAGCGGCAATGGCAGACGATCCCTGCACGGATATGGCCATGCCAGCGCCTTCGGAGTTCCAGCGCTCCACTACCCAAAAGTCCGATACGCCATCGTTCTGCACGTCCACGCCGCAACTCTGAGCCGTGCAATCCTCCCAGGCTCCGGATCCGGAGAGGAAGTGAACCGCAGTGCCGCACTTGTTGAACTGGCACCGGCGCCCGAGTTGTCCCTTGCCGTTGCTGTTGCTGCCCTGCCAGACACCCACTGCGCCCCCCTGGCACACCAGGCGGTCAAAGGTCATCAAATCGACGTTCTGCTGAGAGACTTGCGCGAGGCTGACACACTGGAAGGTCGCAGGTGTACCGGGGGGTGACACCGGAGCCGTCACCAGGCAGCGCGTGACCTCGCAGGCGGTCGTGGTCGTGATCGTAGGCTTCGGCATCGTGGGATCCGGCCACTGGTCGAGGCGCAGGCCAGCGAGAGGCGGCGTAGTGCTCCCATCGAAGGATAGGGCTATCCCTTCCACTGAGCAGCGGTGAGCGTAGTTCAGCGACAGGGCCGAGTCGATGCCGACCGGACCCTTCCAGATTAGCTCAGTGCCCCGCTTGCCGATGCCGAGCGTGTCCGGAGACCCCATTGACAGGAGACGCAGACCAGCGCGGGAGAAGACATTGAGGCGGGCGTTGATGTAGTACGGTGCCGGGCAGGGAAAGAGCAGGCACGCGGTATCCGGTGTGGAGTTGATCGCGCCCTGAAGTTGGGCCGTGTCCGTGGCGCCGGTTGTGTCTCCGGACGGGGGCGGGGCGGTGAAGTAGGGGTAGGGCATTGTGAGGCTATCCTATTCATTGTACAATGGACGAATTCTCGTGCTCCGTTCGGCGGTGTCTAGGCCGTCAAACTTCGCCACCGCTGACGGATAGGGAATGGGCGGGCACAATGCCCGCCGACTTGCCGATTTAGGATATAGCATCTTCTGCAAATAGGTCTTCCCAATTCGATTCCTTTGATGTGTCCGCAAGAATAGCCGAAATGCGCCTTTCTAGTACCTCGCGCACGAGTGGATCGGACATGAAGATCAATTCGGTTTGGTTATCTTCCCTTTCGATTTCAGAATCAATCATGCGTTATCCCTCTAAGTAAGAAGAGCCGGGAGTGACCCCGGCCCATTGGCGCCCTCGAAAACTGCAAGGCATCGGTTTTCCCGCCGAGTTGGAGGTCGGGCGCCGGAGTGGTTCAAGGTGCCCCGACCTGCTTCCCGACGAAGCCGGTTATTCCCGTCGGCGCCGGTTGCGCCGCCTGAATCGTCACCACGTTGCTGAGGATCGCCGGAGACGACAGCGGCGGATTCTGGTTGTCGCTGGTCACGTCACTGGCCTGGACCTTGTCTCCGGCCACGAGTGCGGGAGGAGTGGGGGTGGACCCCATGTAGCTGATCGCGGGCGACGTTTGCCCGGGCACGATGGTACGGGTGAAGGTGCTGGGACTGAGAGTCCCGTTCAGCAAGAAACTCGTCACGCCTTTGACGGCGTTCGGGTCAACGTCTTCGGTGCCTTGGAATACTGCGTCTGCGGCCATGTTCTTTCCTTTCACTTGATGGCCGGTGAAATTGGAGATTCCACGCGGCGGTGGTTGTACAAAATGCACGTACAAGTCGATGCGGAGCGAGCAACAGGGTTTCTCTTCCACGGCCGCTCCTGTTTCAAAACTCCCGGAACCGGCTTTCAAAGTAGTGGCAACAAGCCACTGCGGGTGAGTTCAAGCGCCCGGCTCCGGGAGTGGACCCGTTAGAAACGACCACGACCACGGAAGCGGAAGTTGCTGAAGCCACCTCCGAATCCGTTACCGAAGCTGTTCGCACCGAAAGCCGAGCCAAAGCCCGGTTCAATGGCTGCTCCGACCCCGCCGCAGCTACCCGCCGAGAAGGCGCTGAAGCTGGCCGTCACGGGAACCTGCTGCACGATCACGGGCTGCTGGAGGGCGAAGGCGTTGACTCCGAAACCGCTGCCGAACGTGTTGATGCCGATTCCGTTACCGAAGCCAAACCCCGGAATGAACGAGGCGCCAAAGTCCCCGCCGAATCCACCGAAGCCGAACCGGTTGAAACCGAGCCCGGCACCGGCAAAGCCGCCTCTAAAGCCCCGGCCCCGGAAAGATGCCTTGGCAACGCCTTTGGCAGCCTCGGCCGAGTGGGAGACGGCGAACAGGACCAGAAGGGTCAGAACGAGTTTACGCATGGTTGATTCTCCTTTGTGGGAAAGTGACTCAATTCTACCGGTTCAGAAACGCCAGCGACCCGAGTATGCCGTGGACAGCCTTGTAGTCCGGCTTGTTCGGGTTGTACCGGTTCGGTCGGCGTCCTGTTTGGCACTTCGATTGCCGAGCCAGTTGACGCATCATTCGGGCTCCGGTTCGTTTCTTCACGCCAATTGCCATGATATCTCCTGAAAGGTACGCTACTTCGGTGCCGCTGGACCTGTATAGCAACTGTATAGTTTTCTTTCTGGCTATACAGTTACTATACACCTCACTGCTTCTGAGTCGGACTTGGCATGTTAAGGATGTCGCTGTGCCAGATGGCCAACTCACTATCCGGAAGCCTCTGCCCAACGCCATCCTTTGTTCTAGGCATCAATCGCGCCGAATCCTCCGAAACTAGCCGCATCCAAACCTTGTCGATCTTGGCCTGCCGGCTCAACCCTTGATAGGTCTGGAACGTGAATCCCTTCTGTGCCTGCGCTCCGGTATGACAACTTGCACACCGGTTCTGCCAGACCGCCGTTAAGGCCGCGCCAACGTCTTCCGGCGCCCGGGGCATCGTAGGGCCGGTTTGAGGCGTCTGCGGAGCCTGTGGGGCCACTGGTGCAACGGGAGCGGTAGGGGCGGCTTGGAACGAGGTAGACGCCGAGACGGGCGGTTGCTGACTTCCGGAAGCGAGGGCTTGGATAACCGCCACCTGCCGCGCCCCTTCGTTGAATTGGGAAGTAATCTGCCCAAAGTCACCGTGGGCGTCTTTGGCTGCCCGGATGAGGTTATTCGTGGCCTGGGCGTACTGGATGTTGGCCCCGTTGAGGTCGAACGTCGAGTAAAGCTGACTCGTCAGAGCGTTGTAGCCGCCGCGTGCGTACAGGGTCGTTCCGGAGACGCCGTAGCCACCGGCGTAGGTGCCGTGAGCCGTGACGCTGGGATAGGTGCCCTGGATCGCGGTCGCGTTAAGGGTCTGGACCGTGTTGCTGAAGGCGTTCAGGTCATCCCGCTTGGCCATCGTCTTCAGGGCTTCGGTCTGCCAGTTGGGCGTGTACTTCACCGTAGGCAACGGCGCGACATAGGGAGGCGCGGCAACTACGTAGGGCTCATAGTCCACCCGAACTAGCCGCTGGTACGCTTGCGTCTGTCCGCAGCAGCCGTAGGACCGGTAGGCGGTTTCGTAGACGCCGTGACGAGTGAACGAGATGCC
>Ga0210400_10000235_pt1 | contig 68177 bp, 64 predicted proteins | sample IncBWH26MmetaG_FD_155456 | JGI IMG/M metagenome (GOLD analysis project Ga0210400, IMG submission 155456) | Forest soil microbial communities from Barre Woods Harvard Forest LTER site, Petersham, Massachusetts, United States - Inc-BW-H-26-M | ecosystem: Environmental > Terrestrial > Soil >...
GAACATCGTCGTTGCCGTCTTCGCGCAAGAAACGCGATTATAGACTTGGCGCCAGTTGAAACACACATGGATTTGCTCACGCAGATCCCGAATAAGAACACGAAGCTGATTTTTGGGGCGGTTTTTCGCCGTAGCAGAGTTTTGTTAGAGACTCTAAAGAAGATTCCGGAGCGCCCCCAGCAATTCTTCAATCTGCGGCAGCTGGTCAATCGGATAAACCTTTGCAAAGGCGATCTTCCCGGCTTTATCAACAACGAACACGGCGCGCTCGCTAATACCCGCGACCGGCGGCCCTTCGCGCAGGATGCCAAACTTGCGAGTCACCTCGGCGTGCGGATAAAAATCCGAGCAAAGAGGAACCTCGACCGGCCCGACTTCCTCCCGCCGCCATGCGATGTGGCTCGGGATCGAATCTACGCTGATGTCCATGACCTGGGCATTAAGCGCCGCGAACTCTTTTTTTCTGGCATCGAGTTCCGGCACCTGCGCGGCTCAAGTCGGCGTCCAGTCCAAAGGATGAAACGCCACGACCAGGTTCTGCCGGCCGAGATAGTCCCGTGAGCGCACCGTAATCTGGCGATCGCCGGCGATTGCACGAAGTTCAAAATCCGGCGCCACATCGCCGACCTTCAGGGCCATGAATTCCTCCCGGACAAAATTGTACTTGAGACCGCAGGCGGCAAGACCTTTTGTGCCGCTAACTCCGGAATTAACCTGCTTTTAACATTTCACCTGTCATTCGCCGTTAACATTTCCTGCATGCCCGATCAACCTTTGCACATCACAGATCTTCCAGGTTCGCGGGAGGGAATCCGCGTTCTGCGCCTTTCTGGACCGCTGACGCTGACCAATGTATTCGGTTTTCAATCTCAGGTGCGTGATGACAACTCGCGCGCTCTTATTCTGGACTTCACGGATGTCCCCCTGGCAGATTCAGCAGGGATTGGCGCGCTGGTCGGCGCTTATGTCACACGACAAAAAGATGGACGCAGCCTGGGGTTAGTAGGCGTAAATCAGCGCATCCACCAGGCTCTGGAAGTCACCCGAGTGGAAAACTTCTTTCGTTTTTACGGAACCGTCGCCGAGGCTGAGTTGGCGGCCTGAACCCCTCAGCCATGGATCGGCAGCTTTGCCTTACGCCGCTCCTTGGCTCACAGCGGCAATCTCTGCGGATACAGCGTTCTCTGTAGGAACACATTTCCCGCCAACCTCCCGAATGTGCTCGGCTCCAAACTCCGTTGCGTCGTATCAGGCTGAAAAGTAAAGCCAGCCGCGCTGGCACAGTTCTTGCAGCGATAAGCACGGAGGGAATTCAATGTTGGCCATCCGCGTTGAGAACCTGAACGATCTCGCGATAGTCGAATGTAAGGGTAGGATCGTTCGTAGCGATTCCGTCTTCAAGCTTCGCGATGTCGTGCGAGAGCAAGCCGTTGCCCGCATCATCGCGCTCGATCTTTCCGCAGTGGAAGCGATCGGCGGCGGGGGCCTGGGAATGCTCGCGTTTCTCGATCGTTGGGCGCACGACCACGATATACAGCTCAAGCTGTTCAGTCCCTCTACACCAGTGGTGGATGGATTGGTGCACAACCGCTCCATCCTGAACTTTGATATTGCGACCTTCCACGAGATGATGAGCATCCTCGCCCAAGCTGACGACCGGTACGCCCTCGCTGCTTAAGCATCTCGCGTCGCTAGACCCATTTGGGATTCGGATCACGGCACGCCTTCAGACACTCCAGAAAAACTCTGGTTCGTATCGTTGCAGCAAACTCCGGTTCGTATCACGGTATCGCTTTAGCGATACCAAATCTTCGAAATCAAATGCCCCTTCAGGGGCGGGAATTCGGATTTCAACTCCACCGCAGGTTAGATCCGTCTCGCCGGACGGATGCGTCCAGCATTTGCAACTTTCTACAGCCTCATTCATCATCAACTCATGCGATTTGCGGCTTGGGGCTTGGTTCTCGCGGGGATCCTTCTTGATGTGGCCCCAATCCACTCCCAAACCGACCTGATCGGCGACGTCCGCGCCCAACTGGCGCAGAACTCCCTCTCCGCGGCGGAGTCGGAACTTAAGAACTACAAGACTCAGCATGGCGTCACTCCGGAATATCTAGAAGCCTTGTCGTGGATGGCGCGCGGCGCAACCTCGGCAAAGCAGTGGGACCAGGCCGCAGCCTACGCCAGCGAGACACGCCGCCTCTGCGAAGAACAACTGACGAAGCGCAAACTGGACGCCGACCCTCACTTGCCCATCGCCCTGGGCGCCGCTTACGAAGTTCTAGCTCAGCAGATGGCGGAAAAAGGCCACCACGAGCAAGCAGTCAGCCTACTGCGCTCGGCTTTAGCGCGCTATGGAAATACCTCGATTCGAGCCCGCCTCCAGAAGAACCTAAACCTGCTGGCTCTGGTCGGCCAACCCGCGCCACCTTTACAAGTAACCCAGTATCTGGGCCCAAAGCCTCCAACTCCCGCGGCGCTAAAAGGTTCGCCAGTTCTATTGTTTTTCTGGGCACATTGGTGTGTGGACTGCAAAGCCGAAGTCCCCATCATTGCCCGCTTGCGGCAGGAATTCGCGCCCGCAGGCCTGATCGTCATCGGTCCGACCCAACTCTACGGCTACGCAGCCCAAGGAGCCGATGCAACGCCCGAGCAGGAGCGCGCATATATCGAATCCGTACGCGCCAGATATTACGCGAGCCTGCAGGATATGCCCGTGCCATTGAGCAAACAGAACTTTAATGCCTACGGGGCAAGTACGACGCCGACTTTGGTCGTCCTAAATCGCGCCGGCCAGGTGGCGATGTATCATCCCGGAGCGCTTTCGTACGACGAACTACGCAACGCTGTGCAGAAAGCGGTAGCTCGCTAAGTTCATGGAGAGACGAGTTCGTGGAGAGACGGCGTCCTGCCCGTCGAGGGTTGCGTGGGGACAGCCGCCCTCGGCTGTCCAAGCCGAGCGCACCTCGGCCGCCTTCCAACCGCCAAACTCTAAAGCGCCGCCGCCTGTTCTCGTCGTCGGCCTTGAATCTCGATAAAAACGTTAATCAGCGAGACCGCAGCCGGAGTCACACCCGGAATGCGCGAAGCCTGGCCCAGCGTCTGCGGAACAACATTTCCAAGCTTCTCCTGCATTTCCCGCGACAACCCGCTGACCGCCCGGTAATTAAACCAATCCGGAATCCGCCGCTGCTCAGCCTTCTTCAGCCGATCAATGGCGCGCTGCTGCTGGTCAAGGTACCCGGCATACTTAATTTCAGTCTCGACAGACTTAAGCTCGTTGCGGATTTCAGACGACGAGTCTCTTTCAAAAAAACGCGGCATGAGATCCCGCAGTACCATCGCCAGCTGCTCGATAGTAATCTCCGGCCGTTTAAGCAGTTGCGCCAAAGACTGCCCCACAGCAGAAGCCAGGTCGATTGCCACAGAACACGTAGGGACAGCCGCCCCTGGCTGTCCAGTCGAGCGAAGCTCGACAGCAATCTCCCCCGCCATCGCCCCCGTCACCTTGGTCCTCTCCAGCACCAACTTCACTTCCTCCAGCCGCCGCTGCTTCGCCTCAAACTCCGCCCACGCTTCATCCGAGATCAGCCCCACCCGCCGTCCATGCGGAGTAAGCCGCCGGTCGGCATTATCAATCCGCAGGTGCAAACGAAACTCCGCGCGCGAAGTAAACATCCGATAAGGCTCGTTGGTCCCCTTAGAAATCAAATCGTCAATAAGAATGGCCGTGTACCCTTCCGTGCGGTCCAGCACCAGCGGAGCTTCTTTCTTCACCTTCAGCGCCGCATTAATCCCCGCCATGATTCCCTGGCAAGCCGCTTCTTCGTAGCCCGACGTCCCGTTAATCTGCCCGGCGAGAAACAGTCCCGCAATCTTTTTCGTTTCCAGCGTGCGGTGGAGCTCCGTGGGATCGATCGAGTCGTACTCGATCGCGTACCCGGGCCGCATCATCTCGGCCTTTTCGAGCCCCGGAATCGACTTGAGGATCGCCAGCTGCACATCAATCGGCAGCGAAGTGCTCATGCCGTTGACATAGATCTCGTGCGTGTTCAGCCCCTCGGGCTCCAAAAAGAGTTGGTGCGTCAGCTTGTCGGGGAACTTGACGATCTTGTCTTCAATCGAAGGACAGTACCGCGGCCCCGTAGATTGAATCTGTCCACTGTACATTGGCGAGCGATGGACGTTCTCGCGAATGATGCGATGCGTCTCTTCAGTGGTAAACGCGATGTAGCACGGCACCTGCGAGTCATGATGCGCCACTCGCCGTGTACGAAAACTAAATGGCGTAGGATCCACATCCCCCGGCTGACGCTCAAAGCGCGACCAGTCAATCGTCCGCCCGTCAAGCCGCGGAGGCGTCCCGGTCTTGAGCCGGCATCCGCGCAGCCCCAGCTTCTTAAGCGCTTCGCCAAGCAAAACCGCCGCCGCCTCTCCCGACCGTCCCGCCGGATACTGCTGCTCCCCGCAATGAATCAGCCCGTTAAGAAAAGTCCCAGTAGTAATGATGACCGCATCCGCCGAAACGCGCCGCCCATCGCGAAGCAAAACGCCGCGAATAAAGTTCTCAGTTCTCAGTCCTCGGTTCTCAGTAGTTTCGGGTTTAACTGATGGCTGATGGCTGACGGCTGACGGCTCCCTCACAATCACATCCGACACTTCCGCCTGCTTGATCTTGAGATTCGTCTGCGACTCAAGCACTTCGCGCATCTTCAGGCGATAGGCCTGTTTGTCGCACTGCGCCCGCGGCGACCAGACAGCAGGTCCGCGCGAAGTGTTGAGCAGGCGAAATTGGATTCCGACCGCGTCCGTAATTTCACCCATAATGCCGCCAAGAGCGTCCACCTCGCGCACCAGGTGCCCCTTAGCGATGCCGCCGATGGCAGGATTGCAAGACATCTGTGCGATCAGATCGACATTCAACGTAAACAAGGCCGTCTTCAGCCCCATACGGGCGGCAGCCATCGCGGCTTCGCATCCGGCGTGGCCAGCACCCACCACCACAACTTCGAAATGTTCGTCAAACGCCTGCATATGGATGGCTCAGAGCCCACAATCACGGCGGGAACACTGCTCTTCTGATTGTAGCAATTGTTCTTTGCTTCGGCAGTTTTGGCAGGAGCGTTGTCCTCGAATTCACACGGCGCTGCCTAACCTCTACAGAATTAGGGAAAGAGTACAGACCAAAGTAATGCCTTGCATTAGTTTTCTCTAATGTCCCAACCACTCATCGGGTAAGGTCACGATCAGGCGTACAGCAGACATTCCAACCTGACTTAGGACGGTTGATTACTCAGGAAGTTCCTTAGTGGCGAAGTGCCACGCCCTTTCTGCACAGAGTTTAAATTGCTTTTGGGACCATGAGGCTCGGTCGTCCGCCACAGTGTGCGCCGGGAAACTGATTCGTGCAGTTCATTCAAGACCGAACGAGGAGAAAAACGCTAATGAAGAAGCTGATCATCACACTGGCCGCGCTAGCCATCATCGCAACGACCGGCTGCGGAACCGATTCCACGTCCCCTTTGATCACCTACGTTGCGCGGGCATCTAGCGACAGTTACGCGCCTCACCTTTTCATTCTGAACGCGACCACACAGCAGTCCACCGCAGTAGCGATTCCTATCCCCACAACTGCGTTCCATGTCGCTTCCAACCGCGACGCGACGAAGGTGGTCTACACCCGCTACAACACCACCGGATACGACATTTTTCTCATGGGTAAGGACGGCGTAGAAAAACAGTTGACCACGGGACTTGATGCCTGGGCGCCCGCTTTTTCGCCCGACGGAAAAACCATCGCTTTCTACAATTATTTGTCCAGCTCCAGTTCTATAGTCACAATGAATCTGGACGGAAGCAACCAGAAGGCGTTGTACGGGACCGCGTCGGGCGTGTACTCGTATTACCCGCAGTTTTCACCTGATGGCAAGTCAGTCTCCTTTTTCCTCTACGTGAGCGGTTGCAACTGCGCGTCACAACACCGCCAGGGTGCTGCCGAAGAGGCCTCGCGGCTGCACGCACAGAATAGCCATGCTGCGGCTCCGGCACATGCCGCCGTCGAAGCGCAAGTCGCCACCCCGACGACTGGCTGGTACACAATGGCTCTCACCGGCACAACTCCCACGTTGGCCTACGCGGCCACTAACTGGTGGGGTCCCGCGGTCTACTCTGCGGATGGCAAGAAACTGCTGACGACACATTTCGATGGCACCCAGTGGAATGTTTTCAGCGTCAACCTGGACGGTACGGGACTGACTCCGCTTACAACCTCCACCGACATCGCTAATATTTCTGCCATGGCGAACAAAAATCTAATTCTGTTTGATCGCTACAACTCCGCCAACTCGTCGTACGACATCTATGCTATGGATCAAACTGGTGCGAACCAGACCTTGGTCAGCAGCACGGCGAGCACCTATGACTATCTGATCGACAGCTACTGGGGAGACTGAGTTTTCCCGATTGTGAAAGGGCGGCGCGCAAGCGCCGCCCCTTTTTTACTGGCGGCAGTGAATTGCCGAAACCGCCGCATCCAGGATGCTTCACCCGCAAATAATTGAAGACACAACCCTCAATCCACGCGCAACAATCGCTTGCTTCCGGCCTCCTTGTTCTCCTCCCGCCCATCCCGGTATAGTGGAGGGTCCCGAGGTGACTATGGAAACGAACGCATTTCTCTCTTTACTTGAAGAACGTATTCATCAGTACGACTTGCTCTGTCATCCGTTTTACAAAGCCTGGTCGGCGGGCGAGCTGACCCGCGACGACCTGCGCGCTTACGCCGAGGATTACTATCCTCACGTGGACGCGTTCCCAGGCTATCTGGCTCAACTTGGCGTCCGGCTGGAAGAAGGCGAGCTGCGCCGCGCTGTTCTCGCCAACATGACCGATGAGAAGGGCGGCGAAGATTCCTTCGGCGAGCCGGAACGTTCGCACGCGGAACTCTGGCTCGACTTTGTCGAAGGCGTGGGCGGAAGCCGCGCTCCAAAACGGCGGCCAGTTGGCGAAGTCCGAAAGCTCGTCTCCTCGTTCCAACGCGTCGCGAGCGAGGGCACTCCGGAAGAGGCGCTGGCAGCCTTCTATGTCTACGAATCGCAGGTGCCCCGCCTGGCGCAAGAAAAAGATCGCGGCCTGCGTGAATTCTACGGCGCCGATGAAAAGACGCGTGGCTATTTCACTTTGCATGCCATCGCCGACGTGCACCACGCGCAAGTGTGGCGCAAACAGCTGGAGACGCGGGTCCGGGCCAATCCGGAGACTGCAGAAAAAGCCTTGGCCGCCGCCGAGAGCGCAGCCAAAGCCCTGTGGACCGTGCTGGATGGTGTCGAGGCACGGCGGATGGAACGAGCGGCAGCATAGTTTCCTGTAGAGACGCGGCGTGTGGTGACGGGGCTTTGCCCCGTCCGCCGGCGAGTCAGAGACCCGCCACCACACAATCCAAGTGGCGCCTTGTACATCTCATGGCTCGACCCGTCCCCATCGGCACACACGGCGAGGCGTCTGAAACTGTCGAGTTGAAGCACACGCTCTCCGCGCATCACACGGAGTTACCACCGGTGTATTCGACTCCAGACATGATTCGGCTGATGGAAACGGCGTCCTTCCACGCGCTACAGCCGTATTGTGATGAGGGTGAAATCACGGTGGGGATCTCCGTCCACGTCGAACACCGCGCCGCTAGCGGGGTCGGAACGCGAATTTATGCCGAGGCGAAACTGGAATCGTTTGACGGACGGTTCTATATCATGCGCGTCCGTGCCCACGACGGCGCTCGGGAGATCGGGAGCGGTACGGTGGGACGCGCCGTGGTGCACGTCTCCAGTTTCGTCAAGCGTATGCGCGAAAAAGCTCGCACTCGGTGATCCATGCGGTGACGGGGCTTCGCCCGTCCCAGCGCGGCAAAGCCCCGCTCCCCACACAAACCTGGTGGTTACCCATTGACCAGACTCATCATCTGTTCCGGGTACCGCGATCCCGCAGCAGCGCCGGAGGGGAAAACTTCGCTCAGGCGGCCCAGGTCATCCGGAGTCAGTTTCAAATCCACCGCCGCCGCATTTTCCTCGAGATACTTGCGCCGCTTCGTGCCGGGGATGGGGACAATGTCGTCGCCCTGCGCCAGCACCCACGCCAGCGCCAACTGTGATGGCTGACATCTTTTTTCGCGCGCCATCTCTTCAACTTTCTTCACGAGATCCAGATTCTTCTGAAAGTTTTCCCCCTGGAACCGCGGCGAGAGATGGCGATAATCATCGGGCGCCAGGTCTTCGAACTTCTTGAGTTGGCCGGTGAGAAAGCCTCGCCCGAGCGGGCTGTACGCGACGAAGCCAATGCCGAGTTCGCGGCAGGTTGCGAGGATTTCCTCTTCCGGATCGCGCGTCCAAAGCGAATACTCGGTCTGCAACGCCGCGATGGGGTGCACCTTCACGGCACGGCGTAGAGTGTTGACTCCGGCTTCCGACAAACCAATATGGCGGATCTTGCCTTGCTTGACCAGTTCCGCGAGAGCGACGACGGTTTCCTCAATCGGCGTATCCGGATCGACGCGATGCTGGTAGTAGAGATCAATGTACTCGACGCCGAGCCGCTTCAAACTTCTTTCGCAGGACTTCTTCACGTAGTCGGGCTTGCCGCTGACGCCGCGGACGCTAGGATTACTGGGATCGCGGACAATTCCGAACTTTGTGGCCAGCACGACCTGGTCGCGCTTGCCCTTGATCGCGCGTCCCACTAGTTCTTCGTTCTTGTATGGACCGTAAATGTCGGCGGTATCGAGAAAATTGATACCGAGTTCGAGGGCGCGATGAATGGTCGCGATCGATTCGGCGTCGTCGCGTCCAGAGTAAAACTCCGACATGCCCATGCAGCCGAGGCCGAGGGCGGAAACTTTGAGACCGGAGCGTCCGAGAGTGCGGGTTTTCATACGAATATTCCTTTCGCGGAATTCCTTGACGTGGTTTTTATAGATGCGATGGCCGCGAGGAAGGATACGAGCAGCGGAACGGCTCCACAAAATTAAGTCGCCTCTACTTGCTTTGGCATCTTGAAGAAAGACATAGTTTGCCCTCATCTATGAATTCACCGCCGATCTGGTTTGAAAGAAAGTTCGACTTCACCTTTCCCGTGGAGCAACATCCGAACCTGTGCGGGCGTTTACGAGGGGCACCCGCCCGGCTGGAAGAAATCGTCCGCGGAGCTGATCCCAATGTGCTGATTTGGAAACCCGGCGAAAAGTGGTCGGCCCAGGAACATGCCGGGCACTTGGCGGACCTCGAACCTCTATGGATGGCGCGCGTCGATGACTACATAACGGGAGCATCACAGCTTACCGTGGCTGATCTGAGCAATCGGAAGACCTCCGAAGCGCAGCACAACCGGCGCGCAATCGACGAGATCCTGGCCGAATTCCGAAGCGCCCGTTTACGACTGATGAGCCGGGTGGAGAAGATCGACCCTGCGATTTTCGCTCGCGCCTCGCTCCATCCGCGGCTGAAAACACCCATGCGGCTGGTGGACCATCTGTATTTTGTGGCGGAGCACGATGACCATCACCTGGCCCACATGTGGGGGCTAATCAACGCAGGTTAGCGGCAATCAAGAGGTGACTCGGATTAACGGCTTCGTTCGCAGCAACGCCTGGCCAATTTCGACGGCGGGGACGCCGGCGTCCTGGAGAGCGCGGGCGAGCGGGCCGGCATCTTCGGCGGAAACCGAGATCAGCAGGCCTCCAGCGGTTTGCGGGTCGAAGAGAAGTGTGCGGATCTCGGCGGGAACTGACGGATCGTAGTCGACCAGGCATTCGGCGAAGTCGCGATTGGCATTGAGTCCGCCGGGAATGTGGCCGGCGCGGATGCAATCGAGCGCGCCTTCGAGCACGGGAACGTTAGAGGATTGGAATACGAGGCTGACGTTCGAGGCGAGCGCCATTTCGCGGGCGTGGCCGATCAGGCCGAAGCCGGTGATGTCGGTTAGGGCGTGGATGGCGAAGGCACTTCGCGAGATGCGAGGTTCTGATTGAACGGGCGAGACGCCCGTCGGTCCACTGAGCTCGGCTGGGCGGACGAATGCGTCCGCCCCCACACGGACGGTGGTGATTACTTCGGCGGCTGCCTTATTCAAAGTTGTCATTGACTTTACGGCGGCGTTGATCCACTCCTGCCTCGCTACTCCTTTTTTTATCGCCGTCGAAATGACACCTGTGCCTAGCGCCTTGGTGAATAGCAACCGGTCGCCGGGTTGCGCGCCTTGATTGGCCAGCACGCGCTGGGGATGGACCACTCCGGTGACCGAATAGCCGAATTTCGTTTCTTCATCGCGGATGCTGTGGCCGCCCACTACCGTGCATCCGGCCTCGATCATCTTTGACAGGCCGCCGGCTAGAATCCGCTCCAGAATTTCCAGATCGCCTTTTTCGGGAAAGCAGACGAGGGCGAGCGACGTCAGCGGCTTTCCTCCCATGGCGTAGACGTCGCTGAGCGCGTTGGTGGCGGCGATCTGGCCGAAGGTGTAGGGATCGTCCACGATGGGCGTGAAAAAATCCACCGTCTGGACCAGCGCCGTCTCGGACGTGAGCAGATACACGCCCGCGTCGTCGGCTTGATCGAAGCCGACTAGCACATTTGGGTCCTGTTGCCGGGCTAATTTCCCAAGCACTGTGTCCAGCGCCGCCGGACTCAGCTTGGACGCTCAACCCGCGGCTTTTACGGACTCCGTGAGACGGAATGGTTTTACGTCAGGCACGAAGCCATTGTAACCATTGCAGAGGTCAGAGGTCAGATTGCAGAGGTGAAAACCCTCGTGAAAAGGTTCTTACCTCCGCAATCTGACCTCTGACCTTACTTAATGCTGATCTGCGTGATCTGCACATCTGGATACGCGTGGTTCCACTGGGCTGAGATGTTCTCGAAGGTCAGACGGAAAGGTTTGCTTTGGCCGGGCGCGAGCGGCGACAGGTTGAGGTCAACGGCTTCGTCGTACGGTCCGCCGGTGCGCAGAACACGGATGGGAAGTTCTTCGCGCTGCGCCGTCTGCCCCAGCTCGTCCTTGAACGTGATCTGCGCCACCGCGTGGATGACGGTCTTATCGCCGGTGTTGGTGATGGCGCCATCGATATAGCTGACGGTTGCGCCAACAAAATTCTGCGAGGCGCTTGTCTTCAGGTCAGTGAATTTCAGATTCGCGGCATAGGCGGGAGGTGCGGCGGGTTTTTTCTGCTCGGCACGGAAGGTTAGCGCGAGAATGCCGACCACAACCCCTACGATGACGATACCGACGAGAATCGGACGCAGGCCGGATTCCTGCCGCTCGGTCGTAGGATTTAAGTTCGGCTCGATCAGGCCATCCATGGCGGGATTGTACTACCGCAGGCTGCGTATGAAGGTGGGACATGGCAAACTACTGCGCGCCCTCGTCGGAAGACGATGCGGATTTTCCCGATAGCCGCGAATCGGTAACGCGGTAGTCCTTGTATTCGATCGTCAGCGTGGCACGCCCGCCGAGCCGGATATAGCTGACAGACTCGTTGCGTCGCGGAAGCCAGAAATTTTGTACCTTCATGTATTCGTGATGGATTTCACTCTTCTTTGTCCAAAATGAAGGATTCTGCGCTGGCTCGGCGTCAATCCGCGTTACGGCGAAATCGGTCCCGTCAACCCATACTTTGCCGCGATAGACGTACTTGCTTCTCGCTTTCGGGTACACCGCAAGCACGTATTGGCCGCCCCGGTCCGAGGACTCGTAGCCAATCAAGGCGATGTCGTAGTTGGCGCGGTTCAACAGAGTGCGGGCATGTATTTCCGGCTCAGCGGCTTCTTTTTCGCTGTCAAGCAATCTCTTGAAGACGCGGTCGACGATCAGCTTCGATCCAGTTTGAGAGATGACTTTAAAGCGCTTAGTTGAAGGGCTGTCATAAGTCGCCTCCACGATCATTTCGGCATCGCGATCCCCCGGGAATCCGCGATAGGAAAGGCGGTAAACGCGGGTGGATTCGTAGTGACGCAAAGCCCGTGCCCGTTCTTCATCTTTGCGCACAAGGTTGTTCACTACCTGGTCGACCGAGAGCGGGGCTGTGGTAATGGAAGACGGGAGCGACCCGGAATCAGCGACAGCCCAGCAAACGCCAACCAGTGTGGCCGCCAGCAATAATAAAAGTCTGGCCGAGCTCTCGGTCAAAATCTGGATCAGGCCCTGAATTGAACAAATTGAACTAAAAGTTGCGTGCATGCATCATCCGTCGAAGAGCCTAGATTACCATCGCAGGACAGTCCCAGAGGGTCGGAGCCACCTAACGGGCGGCGTGGCTCCAACCTCAGATTCTCGGGACGCCTGCGGCAGTACCGCGTAAATTTCTCAGGCTACATAGCGATTTCGCCCACCTTGGAAGTCGGCCGCCGAAGCCCATCACATGTTTTCAATTACTTACGGAAATAAACAAACGGACAGATAATTGCTGCCGCCTTGCATCGAGGAGCCCTCCCGATGCTGACCCGCGAAAATGAAAAGTGTATCCGTGTGCAGTGGAATTGGGTTGCGATCGTCTCCTATGCCGGGTCGCTGGCTGTTAGTCTCGCGATTTGGACGGGGCTATTCCGGGCCGTGGGACACCTATTCAAGTAAGACAAGAAGAAGTTAGGTGGTAAAATTTTCACGCTACGATGCCGGCAGCTTCGGGTCTTGGTAGTCACTGATCGTAGTCCCCAGTCATAGTCACCGGTCATAGTGCAGCAGCGAGAACACGTCGTACGTCGCCAGCTTGTCGCGACCCTTCAGGAAGTCCAGTTCAACCACAAACGCTAGTCCTGCAATCTGCGCGCCCAAGCCGCTAGCCAATTGCGCGGTCGCTACGGCCGTTCCGCCCGTCGCCAGCAGGTCGTCTACGATCAGAACGCGTTGACCTTTTTTGATGGCGTCTTTGTGCATCTCGAGCGAGTTGCTGCCATATTCCAAGTCGTAGCTGACCTTCTCCGTTTCGGCGGGCAGTTTTCCCGGCTTGCGCACTGGAACGAATCCCGCATTCAGCCGGTAGGCAAGTGCCGGACCGAAGATAAATCCGCGAGCCTCCATGCCAAGGACGAGGTCAATCTCCTTGCCGATATAGTGTTCCGAGAGCGCGTCAATCAGCCGGGCGAAGCCAAGCTTGTCCTTCAGCAGCGTGGTGATGTCGTAGAACAGGATGCCTTTTTTCGGGAAGTCGGGCACCTCCCGGATCAGCTTCTTCAACCCCTCGCAATTCACTGGCTCGGTCGGCATCTGGGCCGGCATCTTCGTTTGCATTGTTAGGTTAAGCTCCTCGGACCTGAAATGAATTGAGTCCCGCGACCGGGTCGGCCTCGAATTCCTCTACGTCATCCACCCGCGCCGCGCGGGGCCCTTCCTGCAACCGCGACCGCAATCCGGCCAATTGCTCGCGTGTTCCGATGGCGAGCACTTCGACACTGCCATCGGGATCGTTGCGAACCCATCCAGCAATCTGCAGAATGTGAGCCTCGCGTTCCACAAACCACCGAAAGCCAACACCCTGAACGCGGCCGCGTACCACAAAGCGACGGGCTTGAGCGGGAGATTGAGTGCGAGATTGACCTTGTGTGGAAGCCATCGTTCGATTGAAGAGGTCAGAGGTCAGATTGCAGAGGTAGAACCCTAAGGTTTACGCCCCTGCAATCTGACCTCTAACCTCTGCCCTTGCCCTACGCTCTGGATAGATAGGTGCCCTCGGCCGTGTCGACTTTGATCTTCTCGCCTTCATTGATGAATGGGGGCACCTGCACGACGAGGCCGGTTTCCGTCTTCGCCGGCTTGGTCACGCTTGAAGCGGTGGCGCTCTTCAGGCCGGGCTCGACTTCCATTACGGTCAACACGACGGTCTGTGGCAACTCGATACCGACAGCCTTGCCGTCAAAAAACTCCACCTTGATCTGGAGGTTTGAGGTCAGGTAATCCACTGCGTCGCCGAGCGTGTCGCGGGTCAGGTGGGTCTGTTCGTAGTTCTCGGTGTCCATGAAGTAGTAGCTGTCGCCATCGGCGTACAAGAACTCCATGTTCACCTCATCGACGTTGACCTTCTCGATGGGGTCGGGAGAGCGAAAACGGTGCTCGAACATGGCGCCGGTGCGCAAGTTGCGCAGCTTCGCCTGAATAAAGGCGCGCAGGTTACCTGGGGTGCGGTGTTCGACGCTGAACACGGAATGCAGGTCATTATTGTGCTTGATGATCATGCCGGGACGAAGCTGGGTCGCTGGAATCGACATTGCTGGTTCACATCTCCTTCACTCTGCTAGGAATTCTGGACAGCGGGGCAGGTCGCCAAGGCTTCCGCCGCACATCGGTCAAAGAATTATTCTACACAGCGCGCAGCGGTTCTGGGAACTTGCCCGTTATTCCGTGTATTGCACCTACTAGAGCGAGCAATCTGGCTGCGGTTGTCGGGCTGGAATTTGTGGGTCTAGAATAGACCTAGAATAGAGATGAATCAGGAGGTTCATATGCAAAGTGGAAAATACGAGAGTTCGGGCGGTACGGTGGGAACAGCAATCACATTTTTGATGATCGGGCTTGGCGTCGGAGCCGCCCTTGGTCTGTTACTCGCTCCAAAGCCTGGGCGACAGCTTCGGAAAGACCTGCGGCGCTCCTACGACGACGCCCTGGAAACCGCCTCCGACTGGACAGACGAGGCGAAGGACCGCTTCGAGGAAGTCGTCGAAAAGGGCACCGATTTGGCCGACGAAATAAGGTCCAAAGCCAAGCCGCTAAGCGATTTGTTGCGACGCTCATAGATCGCGGCCATAGATCGCGGCCATAAATCGCGACTGCTAGTCGTTGGTCGATAGTCGATAGTCGTTCGCGAACCCGTGCTTCGCGAGCGACTGCCAGCTTCCGGGGGCCTACGGTTCAGGCTGAGTTTCGTCCTCCAGGGTGCGCTTCTTTTTGTGCACACTGCGGATGACGATGCCCACTGAGAATCGAAAATTGTCCTGCTTTTTCTTGCCGAGAAGGGGGAACGACGTGCCCGTCTCCAGGTAGTCGGCCTTGAACCGCAGGGCGAATCGCGGATTGATTTTGAAGTCGAGGCCGCCACCAGCCACCAACGCCCCGCCAGTACCGACTTCCGTTTCGGTAACGCCTCTAGCGGTAGCCTTGCCGCGGACTCCCTGATGTCCGTAGAGGATCTCGCCAAACGGAGTCCAGCGTTCATACTTGCGACGGGAAAATTGCGCGCCGAAGAGAATGTTGTACTCCCGCGTCGCCGCGTTGAATGTGACACCCGAGGGACAAAACTCGCCGCAATTCGGAAATGGCGCCGGCACGGCTGTCGGGATCTTGGAGGTTCCAAAGTATTGGCCGCCCTCCACCACGAACCCCAGCCAACTGGTCGCGTTCAGGGCCAGGGAAGCATCCCAACCAGGCAGCCCCGCCCAGTGCCCGGCGTTGAAAAGGCCGGCCTCGGCGTACGAACCGCCGGCAAATAACTCGAAGCGCGGGAACTGGACCGGGCGCGCGGGATTGGCGGTTCGAGTTGGAGTTGGAATCGGAACTGTCTCGGGGGCGGGCGCTGGGGCCGGAGTTTGATCTGTGGTGGGAGCTGGAGTCGGGGCCTGCGTTGGAGCCTGTGCCCACGACATCACACAGAGCACAGCCACGCCAACCAAAACTCCCAGGTATTTCCTCACGATTCCTCCTTGAAACTAGTTTCGATGCCAGCCCCTAAAGGGGCGTCTGATTTTCGGCGCGCTTGTGGCATCGCTGAAGCGATACCCTGATACGAATCCCGTGTCGCTGAAGCGATGTCCTGAAGACTGGATACTGGCTATTGCGCCCGGGGTACTGGTTTTCCGAAAGCCGTATTGTAGTGAAGCCGGATATCCCCGCATGTTCCCTGCTCAGGTGAATAGACCACGCAGGTATCAAAGGGCCGCGAATAGACGTGCAGCGTCACCGCGCGCTGATTCGCCTCCCGCGGATTCACCACCCGGTGCACCGGCTCCCGCGGATCGACGGCACACGGGTCGGCCGCCGTCAACTCCACCGTGTTAGATGCCAGCAAGCGGCACTTGCCCGTCTCGATATCCTCAAATCCGACGTGAAAATTCTCGACCAGCAGTTTCCCAGCCGGCGCCGCCATCCAGCAAAGCTGGCCGCGATGATTGTGCACCGAACTGCTCTGCCCAACCTCCCAGCAGATGGCGATCAGCTCGTAGAGGTCCGTCTTGTCGATGAGGTTGCGCGTGTAGTGTTGCCGGTCCCAGGTCAAATAGGGCGCGAGGCTGGCTTCTTCGACCGGCATACTTGCGAGCAGTGACCGGATGTCCTCCGTTTTATCGAAGGCCGATGCCGGAAGCGCGTGCAGCTCCCGGACCAGTTCGTCAATGGAAACCCGGGGCGGTATGGTGAGCCGACTCATAGATGTATTCGACAAACTATTGAGTATACCGTGCTCCGCCGATGTAGGGACGAGCGGCAAACGACGAGCGTCTTGGCCGTCCGCTAGCGACAAACGAATCGAGGCCGGGCGGTAATGCCCGGCGTTCCTCGATCCTCGTGACTCGATACAATGAATTAAATCCATGGAATTCAAACTGACGGAAGCCGAAGTCCGGGTGCTGGGATCGCTGATTGAAAAGGACATCACCACGCCGGAGTACTATCCACTGTCGCTGAACGCGCTGGTGAATGCGTGCAACCAGAAGACGAATCGCGATCCGGTGATGCAGTTGAATGAAGACGCGGTGCGCGACGCGCTGGAGGGTCTGCAGCTGCAGCGCATGGCTGGGCCCGCACGCGGAGCCGACAGTCGTGTGACAAAATACGAGCAGCGTTTGCAGGAGGTGTTTAACTTCACGCGTCCGGAGATTGCAGTGCTCTGCGTGCTGCTGCTGCGCGGCCCGCAGACGCCCGGCGAACTGCGCGGACGCGCCGAGCGCATGCATCGCTTTGAAGCGCTGGAGGATGTGCAATCGGCGCTGCAGAAGTTGATGCAGCGCGAACCGCCGCTGGCGAAGGTGCTGCCTCGGCAGCCAGGAACGAAAGAATCTCGCTACGCACATTTGCTTGCCGGGGATGTGGTGGAAGTAGAAGCGCCGGCGCTGGCTGGCGCGGCGGCTGAGAACGATTCGACGGATACAAAACGCATCGGTCGTCTTGAGGACGAGGTGTCGGCGTTGCGGCGCGAGGTGGACGAAGTGAAGGATCAACTCGAGCGGTTTCGGAAGCAGTTTGACTGAATCCCACCGCCCGAGCTGTGTCCCCAATCGTTTGCTCCACACCCGCGCCCGGCGATATATTTGAAGCGTACACATTTACCGGATGTTCTTGATTTGATCTACTTATGTTCACTGACTTCACCGCCACCGACCGCTGGACCAGGAAACAAGTACATTGCTTCTACGAGGCCTTGATCGTAGCCATCGCCACCCGCCACGCCGATGCGGTGGACATCAAGTTCCTGGTCGACGGACGCCCGGTCTGGGTCGCCCTTCCGCACCCCGCTTGGGTTGAGTACAAGAACCGCACCGGAAAGCTGATCACCGATTCCCTGGCAAAGGAAATCGCCGGCCATTTTTTGAAAACGGCGCTGGAATCGGGCGAGGGCTTGGGCCGTGAAATCTATTCGCTTACCATCGATGAGACTCTAAAGCACTTGGAAGGCGTCGTGTCGGAGGTCGAGCCCCCGGTCGTTGCAACCCGCTAAGCTGGAAAGAGCCCTCGAAATGAGAGACAATATTAACCCTGCCCTTTGTGGCGCGGGCGGCATCTTCGCGTAGCCTCGCCTTTCTGCCCGCGGATGCCATCTTCATCGCGCCGGTTGGGATCGTGCAGGTTGTTCTTCGAGGAGAGCGTTTGTATGTCCAGCCTGATCTCCGATATGGAAACCATGAGCGAAAAGAAGTCCGATACCAAGCATAAAGGGCTAACCGCGTGGGTAGAAGAAGTCGCCCAACTCTGCCAGCCGGAACGAGTGCAGTGGTGCGACGGTTCGCACGAGGAATATCAGGCCATACTGCGGCTGATGGTACTGACCGGCAGCGCCATCTGGCTGGCCGAGGACAAGCGGCCGAACAGTATCCTGGTCCGGTCAAGTCCAGGCGACGTTGCTCGCGTTGAAGACCGCACCTTCATTTGTTCGCGGACCCGGGAGGAAGCTGGTCCCACCAATAACTGGGAAGATCCCGCCAAGATGAAGCAGAAGCTGCAGGGATTGTTCGCGGGTGCCATGTCGGGCCGCACCATGTACGTCATCCCGTACAGCATGGGTCCCATCGGCTCGCCAATTGCCAATATCGGCGTCGAGATCACCGATTCTCCTTACGTTGTGGCCAGCATGCACATCATGGCTCGCGTCGGCGCTCGCGTGCTGATGGTTCTCGGGAGCGAAGGTGATTTCGTGCGCGGTCTGCACTCGGTTGGCGATCCCTTGGCCGCGAACCAGGCGGACTCGACTTGGCCGAACAACGCGCAGCAAAAATATATTTGCCACTTCCCGGAGACGCGCGAGATCTGGTCCTTCGGCTCCGGCTATGGTGGCAACGCATTGCTCGGCAAAAAGTGTCACGCGCTTCGCATCGCATCGGTGCAAGCCCGTGACGAAGGCTGGATGGCGGAACACATGCTCATCCTCAAAATGACGAACCCGTCGGGCCAGGTAAAGTATCTGACCGGCGCGTTCCCGTCGGCCTGCGGCAAGACGAACCTGGCGATGTTGATCCCGACCATCCCGGGATGGAAAGTCGAAACCATCGGAGACGACATCGCCTGGATGAAGTTCGGTGCCGATGGCCGGCTGTACGCGATCAATCCTGAGTACGGCTTTTTCGGCGTTGCACCGGGAACGAGCATGAAGTCGAACCGAAACGCCATGCTCACGGCCACGAAGAATTCCATCTTCACAAATTGCGCGATGACTCGCGACGGCGACATATGGTGGGAACAGATGACCGCTGAAAGGCCCGCCGAGTTGATCGACTGGTTGCGCCGCCCGTGGACGCCGGCTTCTTCCCGCAGAGCGGCTCATCCCAACGCTCGCTTCACCGCTCCGGCCAGCCAGTGCCCGGTGATTGCTCCGGAGTGGGAGGATCCCAACGGCGTTCCGATCGACGCTATCCTTTTCGGTGGCCGTCGAGGTGGCGTTGTTCCGCTGGTGACTGAGTCCTTCAATTGGCAGCATGGCACTTTTCTCGGCGCGACGGTGAGCAGCGAAACCACTGCGGCCGCCGCCGGCAAAGTCGGCGAACTTCGCCGCGACCCGATGGCCATGCTCCCGTTCTGCGGCTACCACATGGGAGATTACTTCGCCCACTATCTCAAGATCGGCGATAGGCCCGGCGCAAAGCTGCCCAAGATCTTTTACGTCAACTGGTTCCGCACCGGCGACAACGGCAAATTCCTCTGGCCCGGATATGGCGAGAACAGCCGCGTGCTGAAATGGATCTTCGAACGCTGCGACGGCAAAGTGCACGCTGCGGATACGCCGATTGGCAGGCTCCCCGAGCCTGCGGATCTGGATACCAGGGGACTTGACCTTCCTGCCGGGGACATCGCCAAGTTGCTCGGCGTTGACGTTGACGGCTGGCTCGCCGAAATACCGTCGATTCGAGAGCACTTTGCCAAGTTTGGCAGCCATCTCCCCGAAGGCCTGAACCGGGAAGTCGACGAACTGGAAGATCGGCTCCGGCAGGCCTCTGCGCCTCGGCCGTGATCAGGTCTCTGTGCTTAAATCGTCTCTGTGGTTAAATCTGAGATATGTTCGCCCGGAAAGTCCGCGTGGAATATCAGCACGAAGGGCAGTTGCAACTTTGTCCATTGAAATGGCTGGACAATTTCAGCATGCGCAACTTCACCAACGCGTCTGTTTTTGACGACACGCTGCCGGTGGCCGACGGGTGCCTGGAGATTGGAACGCATGTCCCACTCGATCAGCTCCGGGACGCGATGGAAGATTGGTTTCGCCGCAAGAACTATCTGCCGAAAGATTCAACCCTGAGGCTGACGGTGAGCTAATCACGGGGCCGAGCTGTGCTCGGCTTGGACAGCCGATGGCGGCTGTCCCTACGCAACTTATGGCGGCTAGGGCGCCCGTCTCTCCACGGGCGACTCAGTGCGCGGTTACGGTGTTAAGTTGTGCCGCCCAGACTGGAGGCTCTTTCCATCTTGAGCAGTCGAGCCAATAAACGGACGATCATGCCATCGAAGCGGGTGCCGCTCAGCTTCCCCAGTTCCACCATCGCTTGTTCGTCAGTTTTTGGGGGAGCGAAAGAGCGATCGCTCGTCATGTTCACGTAAGCATTGGCGACCGCGACAATGCGGCCGTACAGCGGTATATTCTCACCTTTCAATCCGGACGGATAGCCGTTGCCGTCGAAGTCTTCGTGATGGGATTCGATGGCTTGGGCCACGCGCTCGATTTCAGGAATCGCCCGTAACACTTCGGCCCCTAATTGCGGGTGCGTCCGGATCACCGCGAATTCATCTTCCGTGAGTCCCCCAGGCTTGTTCAGGATCTGATCCGGAACAAACAGTTTGCCCACGTCGTGCACGCGCGCCGCGAAGGTGACGTCTTCTACCTCCTTCGGAGAAAGGTTGAGCCCGCGCGCGATGGTCGCCGCGTAATGGCCGCAGTTCTCGCCATGTCCGGCTGCGTTGTGCTGCCTCAGTTCGGCGGCGCGAGACAAGGCTTCGATAGCTTCCCTTATCACTCTCTGATCCGCATCCTCCTCGCGCCCGCACAGCTTGCGAAGCGTGCTGACCAGTTCTTCCAGGTGCTCAGGGCCGTTATGCTCACGTTGCAGAAATCCTTCGATATAACCGGAGATCAGCTGGCGCTGCACCGCGCCGCCTTCGCCGAAGGCATCCGATGTGGAAACCTGATTACCGCCCGCGTGCTTGGCTACGTACATGCCCGCATCCGCGACGCGAATCAGGTCCTCCATGGAGAATCCATGTACAGGGAAACTGGCGACGCCGAAACTGCCGGTGATGTGGTGCTCCTCCAGCGTCGGATCGGTAGCCAGCCAGAGCCGCAACCGTTCCGCCAGCACTTGCGCCTGCTCGATCCCGGTCTCGGGCATGAGGATAACGAATTCGTCTCCGCCGTAGCGGGCAACCACGTTGGACTGGCGGCACTTCTGTTCGAGGAGCCGGCCAACGCGAGCCAGCACCAGATCTCCTTCCAGATGGCCGAGCGAATCGTTGACTTCCTTGAATTTATCCAAATCCACGAGCACCACCGAGAATGGCCGGCCCGAACGGGACGCACGCTTCCACTCTGAGCTGAGCGCTTCCCAAAAAAAGCGTCTCGTCTTGATGCCAGTCAACCCGTCCGTGATCGATTGCTGCTGCAGCTTGCGGAAGACGAAAGAGTTATGCAATGCCGTGGCCAGAAGGTCGGCCAGGGTATTCACGATCAAAACATCCTGAGGCGCAAACGCATTCTCATCCTTGCTCTCGACGTTGAGCACTCCCAGCAGCGTTTCGCCGTATCGGATGGGCAGGCAGAGCACCGCGCGCGATTCTGGCAGCACGCCGGCAAGCTGTCCCGGGCCGGCATTCTGCACCAGTGCGCTCACCCCGGTCCGCGCGACTTTTCCCAGAACGCCACTGCCCACCGCAATCCGACGGCCCAGGGTTTGCGATGTCGTTCCCGCCTCCGCTTTGATCTCAATATCTTTGGTGGCATAGTCCATGATGCCGATGCCGATGTGATCGTAGCGGAAGTTCTTCTGGATCTCGCGCACGATGTCCGCCATCATCTGTTCGGCGTCTTCACTCGAGATCGCCATTTTCGAAATGCTGTTAAGAAACGCGAGATGCCTGGCGCGGCGCTGCTCCTCGGTAAACAGGCGGGCATTCTCAATTGCGACTCCCAGTTGGCCGGCAGCGGTTTGCATGACCTCGAGGTCCCTGTCCAGGAACTGCGATTCCCGTTCTGTACTAAGCGCGGCCATCACTCCCGCGGCTTTGCCGCCAAGGAAAATAGGTACGGCGCAGAACGACCGAGCCGGACGCGGAGGCACGAAATCGACTCCCAGTCTTGACCGTACCTGTTCAAGATCAGACTCGATCAGCAGCGGTTCTCCCGTCCTGATGATGTGCTCGGTGAATCCATTGCCGGCTCTGCGCGAACGCTTGGGGAGAACGATGCCACCTTCGATTTCCAACTCGAAATGAATCTCATCTTCTTCTTGAAACGCGATGTAGAAATTGCTGGTGTCGAAAATCTGGCCCAGTTCCACGTGTACCGTGCGCAGCACCTCGTCCTGATTGAGATGAGAACTGATGGCCTGCCCGATCTCGGTGAGCAGTTCGTATTCCTTGGTTCGCCTCTGCGCTTCATGCATTACGACATAATTTTCCAGCGTCAGGGCGATCTGCAGCGCGAGGCCGATCAGCAGCCGCAGATTCGAAGAGCCGAACATGCGCCGTTCCGCGTGCGGGAACAGAAGGACCCCGAAATTGTGCTCCCGCGTCTGCAGGCTCACCGCCATCAGGTCGGTGATCCCCTCCGCAAGCAGCGTCTGCTTGCAGGTCTCGAACTTTCCTCCCGAAAGCGCCGGCAAAGGCTCTTCCAGCTCCCGTAGATTCCGGAAGGTGACCACTCCGCCGCGCCTGTAGGCAAGTTCGGCGATGTAATCACCCGCTTGCGTCTTTTGCAGTTTTTCCACGAACTCCGGTGAAAAGCCCTTTTGCACGGACGGCACGGTGCCCCGCCATTGCTCGGAAACAAAAAAGACGGCACGGCGCGAAGGCAGAGGCGCTACCAGCCTCTCCACAAAGGTCTGCAATCGGGGCACCAGGTCGGAGGCGGAGAGCAAGCGTCGCGGATCGACGCCCAGAGTCGAGAATTCCAGCGCATTGTCCTGCACTGCATTGCGTTCGTTCTCAAAAAGGACCATCACCATCGCGATAGCCAGCAGCATCTGCGGAATGGGACCCAGGAACCCCCCCAGCTGGCCGACAATATCGAGGAAAGGTTGACGGAGCTGGCCCGCACCCATGAGAGCTGCCCAGAGCGCCAGCGAAAACGCGAGGGTGCGGAAGGCTACGGAATTCCTGCGAAAAGCGTAACGATAAAAATGGAACGAACAATAGAGCAGCATCGCCGCCAGCCCAATTTCCAGCTGTAGATAAATCGGCGGCGGAGTCGCCCTCTCGCTGAATACCCCGCTTGCCATGTGGGCCCGCAAGCTCACACATGCCAGCAGAACTCCTGTCACGGTCAACGCGACGTCATACCATTTCAGCTGGAACGGCTCCTTCATCAGCCGGGTCGAGACGAAGACGCAAATTGCCATGCCCACCAGCAACAGCGAGCTAAGCAAAGACAATAATGCGGAAGGCCCCTGAAAATATTCAACCGCCTTCAACGCATAGTGCAGCGTGTATGCCGCCCAGGCCAGTTGCCATGCGCGAAAATAGTTATGACGGTTCTGTTCGTAGAGATAGGTAAAGACGAGAAGCACCAAGAGGGCCACGGCCCCAGGGATCAGCACCAGACCTGTGGCAACGCTATTCATCGGCTAACGTTCCTCGATTAATGCTTCCTCATCACGCAGCTAGTTGCGTCCCGGATGGAACTGTCTTTGGCCTGATTGCTGGCCTAATCCTGTCACACCAGACAGATCGAAACAATAGGTGTCTTCCGGCAGGTTCCGCCCTGGGAACGGCTTTCCAAAAGTATCTTCTTATTGGATGCGACGCCGCTATAACGATCTGCTCCCGAATAGTTACCTTCGTAATCCGTGGGTAACCCTGATTTCCCGCAGTAACCCCGATTTCCCGTAGAGACGCGGCTTGCCGCCTCTCCGCGGCGCCTCGCTGCCGGAGAGGGGGCAAACCCTGTCACGTGAGCTAGAGGCCAGGCCCCAATCTCGCTATACTCAAAAGTTATGCTTCGCGTTCGATTCGCACCGTCTCCCACTGGTTTTCTGCACGTCGGCAGCGCCCGCACTTTCATCTTCAACTGGCTCTACGCCCGTAGCAAGGGTGGAACCATGGTCCTGCGACTTGACGACACCGATGTCGAACGCAATACCGAAGCCTCCGTCAGCTCGATTTTCGAGGGTTTGCGCTGGCTCGATCTCGGCTGGGACGAGGAATACAAGCAATCCGAGCGGTTGGCGCTGCATCGCCAGATCGCCGACGCCATCTTTCAGAAGGGTCTGGCTTACCGCGACTTTACCCCCGCCCACACTGGCGACAGCGAAAAATCCGGCGCCAATCAGACCTGGCTCTTCAACCCCGGCATGCGCGAACTTTCCCGTGCGGAGAGCGACCGCCGAGCCGCGACGGGAGAGTCCTTCGCCCTGCGCTTCCGTGTTCCACGCGGAACAGGTGAACAAGTCCGCTTCGCTGACGCGGTCTACGGGGAGCAAGTCAAATCCGCCGACGACATCGAAGACTTCGCCCTCCTCCGCTCGGACGGCATGCCAACCTACCACCTCGCCTCCTCTGCCGACGACATCGACCTCCGTATCAGCCACATCATCCGCGGCCAGGACCATCTCTCGAACACCTACAAACACGTCCTGATTTTCGAAGGCGCTGGCACCAAGCCGCCGCAGTTCGCGCATCTTCCGCTGCTCGTGGCCCCCGACGGGTCGAAGCTCTCCAAGCGCCGCCACGGTCCGGTGGTTAGCGTGACCACCTACCGCGACGCCGGATTCCTTCCGGAAGCCTTCATCAATTTTCTCTGCCTGCTGGGCTGGTCGCCGAAAGACAATCGCGAAAACATGACCCGCCAGGAACTGATCGAGGCGTTTTCCCTCGAAGGCATCAACCGCGCAAACGCCGTGGTGAATTTCAAGGAGCCTGCCGCCACGCCGGACGAAGCCTTCGACCCGAAAGCCCTGTGGCTCAATGCCGAGCACATCCGCGCCCTCTCCGTCGACGAGCTCAGCGCGCGCCTGCTCCCCATTATTCACGCCGCCGGATTCCCAATCGCGCCGGACAAAATGCGCGCCATCACCCCACTCATTCGCGAGCGTATAAAGCTTCTGCGCGACGTCGTGACTACCGCCGACTTTTTCTTCGTGGACCAGCTTCCGCCTTACGACCCCGCAGAACTCATCCCACAAAAAGGGGACGCCGCCATGGCGCTCAAAGTTCTAACCCGCGCTCGAGAAGTGCTGGCGCAGACTGAATTCAAACACGACCCCCTGGACCAAAACCTCCGCGCTGCTGCGCAGGGGATGGGCGTAAAAGCCGGACAAATGTTCCAACCCATCCGAGTAGCCGTCTGCGGACGGAAGAATGCTCCGCCATTGTTTGAGACCCTGGAAGTGTTGGGACGGGAAACCACCCTGCGGAGAATTGAGCAAGCCCTTCAGAAGCTCCGGTAGGCGCTTCTTCGTAGGAAGAACAGCCCCCGGGCCTGGGCGGCGACCAGCCGGTCCGTGAGTTCCCCGCAAGGTGTGGGCCTGAATATTATGGAACCAACCCGCACAAAAACACGTAGTGTGAATCAGGTGTTCTTCTTTGTCTTTTGTTCAAAGCGTTTTTGCGAAGTTCATCAGGAGGGAAGTCATGCATCGTGGAAAAGGATTGGTCTGGCTACTTGCAATCTCTCTGTTCGCGGTTCCGAACGCCCTGATGGCGAAACCGGCGCCGGCGGACAAGGACGCAATCATCATCGTTTTTAAAGACGGCCATCAGCAGACTTTTTCGCTGGCGGACATCGAACGGATCGAGTTCAAGAGCCCCGTGAGCCGGGGCGCCGTCACCGGGGTGAACAGTTTTCTCGGAAAATGGAAGGTGGGCGACGGGATGGGCGGGAGCTTTTTCATCACGCTGGAGCGCGACGGCGTGGCCAGCAAGTCCATCGGCTCGAACCATGGGACATGGACGGTGGTCGACAAGGAAGCCCGCGTCAGTTGGGATGACGGCTGGCATGATGCAATTCGGAAAGTGGGGACTAAGTTCGAGAAGTTCGCCTACGAACCGGGGAAGTCTTTTACCGACCAGCCCGCCAACGTTACGGATGCGAAGAACACGGAAGCTCAACCCATTTGAGCAGTTCGGCGGCACACTCTGACCCTTGGTAGTGACTCGGCCGGAAACCGAGCCGGTCGAGTGCGAGGGTTGGGTTGATCTTGATGACCCCTGCAAATATCAGACGGCAGCCCTGTTCGGGCCGCTCCCGCAAGTCCGAAGTTATAGAATAGTTGTGCATGAATCCTGCGAATCCATCTACAGAAGTGGCCGCGAAATTGCCCACTGAGCCGCGGCCCTCGAATTTCGTCCGCGACATAGTCATCGAGGACCTCAAGACCAGGAAGTACGGCGATGCCGTCATTCAGACCCGCTTTCCTCCCGAGCCGAACGGCTATCTGCACATCGGCCATGCCAAGTCCATCTGTCTCAACTTCGGCTTAGCCCACGAATTCGGCGGCAAAACCAACCTGCGTTTCGACGACACCAACCCGGAGAAGGAAGAGCAGGAGTACGTCGACTCGATCATGAAGGACGTTCGCTGGCTTGGCTTCAAGTGGGACGGTCTCTACTACGCTTCCGATTACTTCGATCAGCTCTACGAGTGGGCGATCAAGTTGATTAACGAGGGCAAAGCGTATGTTGACGATCTAAGCGCGGAAGAAATTCGCAAGTATCGCGGCACGCTCACCGAGCCCGGCAAAGACAGTCCGCATCGCAACCGCACTCCAAAGGAGAACCTCGACCTTTTTGAACGCATGCGCAAAGGCGAGTTTCCTGACGGATCGCGTGTGTTGCGCGCAAAAATCGATATGGCGTCGCCGAACCTTAACATGCGCGATCCGGTCATGTACCGCATCCTCCACGCCGAGCATCAGCGCACCGGCGGCAGGTGGTGCATCTATCCTATGTACGATTTCGCGCACGGCGAGTCCGACTCCATCGAGCATGTGACCCACTCCATCTGCACACTCGAATTTGAGGATCACCGCCCGCTTTACAACTGGTTCATCGAGCAGCTCGGCATTTTTCCATCCCAGCAAATTGAGTTCGATCGCCTCGGACTTACCCACACGCTGCTCAGCAAGCGCAAGCTGCTACAACTGGTGCAGGGTAAATACGTCACCGGCTGGGACGATCCACGAATGCCCACGCTCTCCGGCATGCGGCGCCGAGGTTATACTCCGGAAGCCATCCGCAATTTCTGCGGTGCCATTGGGGTTTCAAAAACAAATGGCACGCTGGAGCTTGCGATGCTCGAACACTTCGTCCGCGAAGATCTGAACAAGCGAGCGCCGCGTAGGATGGCCGTGCTCCGTCCATTGAAGGTTGTCATCGATAACTACCCTGAAGGTCAGGTCGAGGAAGTCGAGGCGGTCAATAATCCCGAGGACGGTGCTGCCGGGAAGCGCAAAGTCCCATTTTCCAAGGTGCTATATATCGAGCAGGACGATTTCCGCGAAGACCCGCCCAAACAGTATTACCGCCTGTCGCCGGGGCGCGAGGTGCGCCTCCGTTACGGCTACTTCATTACGGCGAAGACGGTAGTGAAGAACGACAAGGGAGAAGTGGTTGAGATCCACTGTACGTACGACCCGGCCACGCGCGGCGGCAATGCGCCGGATGGACGCAAAGTGAAATCGACCATCCACTGGGTCTCAGCCGAGCACGCTCTCGACGCCGAAGTGCGTATGTACGACAAGCTCTTTACCAAAGAAGACCCGAATCAGGTCGAAGAAGGCCAGGAGTTCACGGCGAACCTGAATCCGAACTCGCTGGAAGTGATCCCGCAGGCCAAGTTGGAGCCGTCGCTGGCGAATGCGCCGATTGAAAGCCGTTATCAGTTCGAACGCCTGGGGTATTTTTGCGTCGACCCGGATTCCAAGCCCGGACATCCAGTGTTTAACCGCACGGTGGCTCTGAAAGATACGTGGGCCAAAGTCGAGAAAAAGATCGAAAAGAAATCCTGAAGCGACTGCACGTGTGGTGACGGGGCTTTGCCCCGTCCAGGCGGGGCGAAGCCCCGCTTCCACACCATCCCCTCACAATACCCGGCATGCCTCCTCAAACTCCAGCCGTGGATTGCGAGGAAACAGCTTGCTACGATCGCCGTAACCAAGATTGCACAGGAAGTTGACCTTCCACTTACCATCAGGAAAAAATTCGGCGTTGACCTTGGCCCCGTCGAAGCCGGACATCGGGCCACAATCAAGTCCCACCGCCCGAGCCGCAAGAATAAAGTAGCCTCCCTGCAGCGTGCTATTGCGGAAGGCGCTTTCATCGATCAACGGCTGGTTTCCTACGAAATAGGAGCGTATGTCGGCGTGCGCAAACAGCTGAGGAAGCTTCTCATAAAACTCTGTATCCCACGCAACTATCACCGCGACCGGTGCTGCTTTTGTCTTTTCGACGTTGAGGGGAGCGAGAGCGGGCAGAAGGCGCGCCTTTGCAGCTTCGCTTTGGAGAAACACAAAACGGGCGGGACTGGAATTCGCGCTGGTCGGACCCAGGCGCGCGAGTTCGTAAGCTTCGCGCAGCGTTTCGACTTCTACCTTCTTGGGAAGCCATGCGGAATGCGTACGGGCATCGCGGAAGAGCTGGTCGAGGGCATCGCTTGAGATTCTGTTCGGGTGGACGGTGGTGTCTAATGTCTGTGTCATTGTTTATTCCTCGCTGGTTCTTGTTTGGTGTCTGGTATAATTAAGTAACCAGCAATAGAATAGATACCGGGCAGAGAGAACGCAAGAAGGCACATTGATATCACCGAGTCACAAGCATGTTCCCCACGATTCCTGCGTAGCAGTCCGCGAGGTGCTAAATCGCGTCGGCGACAAATGGAGTGTGTTGATCGTCGGCCTCCTGGCAGGTGGTCCGAAACGCTTCAGCGAGTTGCGACGCACGATTGAAGGGATCTCGCAGCGCATGCTGACCCTCACGCTGAGGGGCTTGGAACGAGACGGACTAGTAACTCGAACCGTCTATCCCACCATACCGCCGCGCGTGGAGTACCAACTGACCGAACTCGGGCGCACATTGCAGAAACCGATTCAGTCGCTCGCGAAGTGGGCGCAAGAAAACCGGGAAAGTATTCAACAGTCAAGGAATCGATATGACGCAAGATCTCTCGCGTCTGGCCAACAGCGCGTCAGCCCTTAAGCTTCCACAGTCCACCAGTGTGCACCATCCACAAATCAGTCTCGGGCGCGCTGATCACCTCAAGCGGCATCCAGAAATATCCCCGCTGTCCCCAACCGTCGCCCCAACTGTTCTGCATGAGCGCCAGTTGTTTCGGGATGTCGTAACCGAGACAAAGCACTTCGTGACCGCCCAGTCGCTGTTCGTCCGATTGCGGCGACGGCACAATGCCGGAGTCGGCCACCTGCTGCGTCATAAATGACTCATAGATCGCGAATCCGACCAGAACCGTCCAGGGCGTTACGTCAGCCAGGCAGCTGAGAAAATCGGGCAAGCTTCCGATGCGGTGATAAGCGCCAGTCTTGTACTTGAGAGCGTTCTGCGCCTGCTCCGCCGTCGGAGCGCTAAACTTGCCCGCGACATAGGGATAGAGCGCTGCTTCGCAGCAACCTCTCGCAGTGAGCACCTGGCAGCCGGTGCGTGGCGACGCGCCCTCGTCTTGCGGAAAAGAGCCATCGGCCATCAGTTCCTCGACATACAGGCACTGCGGGCTCAGGATCGGAAATGTCTTCTCATACCTCCGGGCGATCCACTCGCGCGCGGACGAAAAGGCGTGTCCGGTGCAACTGCCTTCCGCGCCCTGATCCTTGATCGGTCCGCCCCACTTCCGCAGATCCACACGCAGCGGAACCGGCAGCGCCGGCGGCAAAGCCCGATACATCCGGTCCCGCACATCGTGAACGTCGCGGAGCGCGCCAAACTTGCGGATCATTGGTCACTCCCGCGATCACTCCCGCGGTCGCTCCGGCCGGCATCCGTACCCCTCTTCTTGTCCAGATTCGCTTGCGTATCGCAGTCAACCTCTTTACGAAGGCGTGTGATCGGGTCAGGATCATCGTCGTTCAGATAAGTGACTACACAAGCCATACGTAAGTCGCCGTGTCGCAGGGCGTCCGGCGAATAGATGTAATTACCCTGAATCCAATCGATCGCCTCTTGCCTACTGGGAAAACTCTTTTCCGTTCCGTGGCCGCCATCGCGGCAAAAATCTTCCGATGACTCCTCACAGTGGTACTCGAGTACCCATGGCTCGCGATGGCTTAGGAGGAAGAGGAAGAAGAGAATAATGGCAAGCACCGGGCTACTCAAGCCTTCCGAAAGTCACCGCGCGCACCAGTTTCGAGTGCCGATGGAGTTTAAGTTTCGGAGTTGCCGCATCCACCGCCGCATTACCCGTCGCCGCTAGCAGGATGCTGTTGTAATGATCCGCAAAGGTAGACACGTTGTAGGACGGCGCGGTCTTCATGTTTCGGGTCACAGCCGCGTTTTGACAGGATGGAATCACTGCCATGATTGCATTCACCGTGCCTGCCACTAAATCAGCAAGTAGAGTAATTTTCGTCTGCGTGTTTGAATCGCCCACCTGCGCGATCTGAAGCACAAGTTGCTGATCCGCCTGATACACACCCACGGCCGCTTGCAACTGCTGGCAAACGCCCGGCGCGGGTCCCGATGAGGCCTTGGCAAAGTCTCCGGCCAGCGTCTTGATGATCGCAGCGTCGGCATTAATCTTCGCCGCCAGGTTAAGGTTCACCGGCTGACCATTGGCCACTGCGACGATTTGCAGAATATTGATTAGTGCCGGCGCCGCCGCGGCCAGAATGGAATCGAGCGTCGACACCCAAGCGGTTGAACATGCGGTACAGAACATGGCAAGAGACAGGACGATAACAACAGCCTTCCTTGTAGACAGAGCTTTCCTCATAAACGGATCTCCTTTGATATTTCGAGTTATGTACTTTTGGGAAAGGCGCCAGTCCGGTTGCGGAGCGCTTGCAGTTCCGCCTGGATGAGCAGCAGTTGTCCCTGAATACCTTTTACTGTGGCCTCGTGGCTGCACCCGAGGGCCTGCAGCGCGGCGATGGCCACATCGCGTAAGTTGGCCTGCGCGGCATGCTCCTTCTTCCACTCGTGATCCGCGACTCTCTGCTCCTCGCGCTGGCCGGCCAGCTTCTGCGCTGCTCCATACGTCAGGACGCCATTCACCAGGAATCCGAGCAAGGCAATCAGGGCCGCGCCATAGCTGCTCCAGAAACTGGGTTCTAGCTGTGTCAGCATCATGGCTTCGATGTCCCCTGGTCAGTTCTCGAATTGGTGCCGTCATATGGCGAAGGCATCCAATGCGCGACAATGACGGCCAGCGGCGCAAAGATTGCTGCGACGCTGGCATGGCTCGCCCAAAATGCAGCAATTGCCGGTGTGGCGGTGTTCGCGATCGCGGTAAGCAGTAGCACAACAGTGGGCAGATAACCAGCGTACTTTTTCACGATAGTGTCTCCTTGTATCCAGTGGAATGAAATGTCATGGAATCCGGCCCCTGAGGGGCGTCCGAGCCTAGCCCAGCGCTTCAGCGCTGGGAAGAGTAGAGGAGATGATTCAAGTCCCGGAGGGACGGCCGAATTCTCACGCACACTCTCAAACCCTGATGCCCGGCTCATACGCCGCCGATGGCGAGCGCTTCGTCGAAGCCTCCTGGCGCCATAACAATCCCTCTTGCGCCAGGCCGATGTGTACCCACCCGTACTCGAGGATGAGTTGGTCGTATTCGATGTCGGACTTCAAGATGGCTAGCGCTACTCTTGCCGGCGCACCGAATGCGGGACAAACGAAGTCGCACGCCAGTCCGTGACAATGTGCACTCGTCACCGCTCCGCCCACAGCCCTGTTTACCTCTACCGAACGGTAGCCGCTGTGTACGGCGATGGACCAGTCTCCAAGCAGTGTTCTGATTTTTTCCATGGCTGCTGCCACAAGACCCAAATTTGTAATGACGCTCCGCCCCGGAGTGTTGTCCAACCCGAGCCGCGCCGCCGCTTCGGAGAAACAGAGTTCCTCCAGTGTGAAATGCTCTGAAATTTTCATGGAATGCTTTCAGTAGCCCGGAATTACGGCGCTGCGTACGCCGAAGTCACATCCATCAAACCGACGTCCCCACGGCAACTATTTGGACCTAAGTTCTTCCAGAGCACGTTGCCGTCGAGCGGCGCTGTAGTAGTCGTCCTATCAGTCGTGCAATAGTTCCCCACGTTCGGGCAGCTACTGTTCCAATTTGGAATACTGGAGCCTTCTGCTCCACTTCCGCCGGAGACGTAGATTGAACCATTCCAGAAGCCGGCCGCCTGGTAGATATTCTGTGGTCCATTGTTAGTCACGGGTAGCATGTAATCGAGGTAAGTAACCGGCTCACTGACAGCGGGAGGGTACTGCCCACGCAACGGACTGACGCAGGTCGCCGAGCCAGTTCCGTGGTCCCCACGAGTATTCATGAAATCACTCGTGTACGCCAGCATCTTGCCATCCCGCGAAATCACGCCTACGGCGTTCTGAATGCCAAAACCTGGATTCGAGCCGGTATTGAAGTTATGGCCAAAACGGTAGAAAGCCTGAATCGTGGCGGCGCCCGCAGTCTCGGTTCCCATTGCCGTGGAAGAGAAAGTATAGGTATCCGTGCTGTTGTTGGCGCTCAGCACGGAGTAAACGGCGTTGTAGTTGACCGTATCCGTAATCAGCAACGGTTCCCCGACAACCGCCGAGAGCGCTGAGGATGTAACCGCAGTCGCTGTCGTCCCATTACCCGAGATAGATACGATGGAAGATCTGCTCAAGCCATTCGGATTAAACGCAATTTCTTCGTTGTAACCCGCTGCGCAGTAGCCGCTCGCATTAGTTCCCCCGCCGCACACAGCCGCAAGACCAACGCCGCCCCATGCTGGCACTGAAGTAGTTGGATCAAAAATCGGTTGCAGGTCTCCAGCACCGGCATTCCGGCTCGTGGGATGCCCGTCATTGGGTAAAGACAACGCCAGCGCTTTAGTACCCGGGCTCGGGGCGCCGACGTAAGAACATGCCCCGGCGCTGTTCTGGCAATTCGGTTGATAGACGTAGTGCGACCAGTACACGCCGCCACGATAGTCCAAGCCATAGCCCGGGGCGCTGTGCCCGTCCCCCCCGAATTTCGGGCCGATTTCCAGGATGGGGCGTACAAGGTTCGAGTACCAGTCAATAATGTAGTTATAACAATAGAAGCCCGCGAAAGCCCAGTTCGTTAGATCGGACGACGGATCCATCGTGTCAGGCGTAGAGACATAAGCAGTGGTCGTCAACTTGTAATAATTGTGGTCTACCGGACTGGCGACGTAGACACCGCTAGAGTAATTTACGCCGGACACCCACAACGAATTCGGCCAGTTAGCAAAGGAGGTGTAGAGGATCGTCGTATTGCAGCTTCCGTTCGGGGTAGCTGAAATCTCCGGCCAGCTTCCGCCGCCGCCAGCGTAGTTCTTATTAAGCCCGCCGCCTCCGGTCGGAGTCATGGACCCATATTCGGAATTGTATTTCTGGTCTGCGGCGTGCAGAGTGAACTTATCCGTCATATTGACGGTACCTCCAGTGCCACAGCCTGATCCATTCATGCGGAAACACGTCACGGCATCGTCGGTAATAATCTGCCCTGTCGCGTCGGCGGTCCCGCTATTTGGCCAGTTCACACCTTCATTCGTGCCCCGGTAAATTTTGGAGAGCCGGGAATTAATTCGGCTGCATCCTCGATTTGGGTCGAAGTGAACTACGTCAAAGCCCGGTCCTTGACTGCTGACTTTGCCAATGTTTGTCCATGTCACCGACCCGTCTGAACAAGTACTGCCTTGGGTTGGGCAGCTCACGGACCAATTTGGTTCGAGGACTATTGCCGCCGTTGTCCCGCTCGACGCCTGGAACATGAAGTATTGAACGCCGGCGATGTTGTTCACCGGCATAACGAAAGTGTCAGGCGTGAGCACAGTACTTCCGGAAAGAACGGCCGCTTGGTAGCTTCCACCGCCCGCCGAGGCCATCGTGAGAGCGCCGCCATCGGACATTTGAAGTCCGCCAGTCCATAAGGACACGTAGTCACTCGGCAACACTGAGCACGGAATCGCTCCGAGACTGTTGGACGAGAAATTGACATACGCCACCCGTGTGACGGAATCGTTCACTCCCATTGAGCTGCCGGTAGCGAGTGTAGTCTTTGCGACGATAGGAAGATTCGCCTCGTACAGCGTATTAGGCGCGTCACTCGCATTACGGCTGAACGCAACCGCGCCATTTGAAATTTGCTGCTGGTTGCAGATACCAGCGCCGCTGTAGACGCCCGGCGTGGGAGTGCAATTCGCCCCAAGCACGTTGCTTAACACAACACATTGGCTGCTCGTGCAGGCGTGAGCAAGAAAGTTCGTCTCGAGAATATGCGCGAAATATGAAACGCTTCCGGAGTTCTGCCACGTCATCAATACATCGTTCGCGTAACCGATACCGAAAGCATCATATCCGCCGTCGCTACCCATGCTGTAAACGGTCGTGCTGACTCCAGTGGTCTGGTCAGTGACAAAAATGGAATAGCTCCCAAAGTCGGGATCGACAAAAGGAGTGCCCGCCGTCGCGCAGTTTGAAACAACGGAAGGAGTATAAGACGAGCAATTGCCAGGAGTTGTGTCAGTGTCAAGACGATAGAATGGCACTGGGTCCGACGTGCCTTCTTGAAAGATTAGTGCGCTTCCAGCTTTGCCAGTCGTTGTGCCAGAGATGCAGCCCGATTCGGAACCGGTGACGCAATTGTCTGTCCGGGCTGAGTACGTCAGCGGAGCCCCTCCGGAGATGAACGAACCGAATGCTGCCGGGCCCGCCTTCAACCCCGTAGCCGAGTGACCCGTTTGCCCGAAGGCAGGAAAACAAAAAAACACGACCACCAGCAACTTCTTCATCGCTCTTTGCTCCACAAGAAATCTCACCTCTCGTTTAACAGGGCGAGGTCTTTGCACAATGCAAAGTCCCGCGCCCTGCTCGTGCGCTCTGCGCACGATGCCCTGCTCGGCTTCGCTATAATGTTTGTTTGCTCTTCCCCCGCCAATTGCGCAGGGGCCTCATGGAAAGGGAACTATGCCAACCGACGTCGTCATGCCCCAGATGGGCGAATCAATTTTCGAGGGAACCATCACTAAGTGGCTGAAAAAGCCCGGTGACAAGATCCAGCGCGATGAACCTCTGTTCGAGATTTCCACCGACAAGGTCGACGCCGAAATCCCCGCGCCCGCCAGTGGAGTTCTTCAGGAAATCAAGGTTTCCGAAGGCAACACCGTTCAGGTCAACACCGTTGTCGGAGTGATCGGGGACGGCAGTGGGGCTTCCGCATCCGCCCCTGCCAAGGCTGCCTCATCTGCTCCTTCTTCTTCGCCTGCCGCGTCGGCGCCGCCAAAGAAAGAAACACCTGCTCCTCCGCCCGCGCCTGCCGCCAGCGCTCCCGAGGACGAAGAAGACTCCGACGTCCGTTCTTCCCCGCTCGTCCGCAAGCTCGCACGCGAGCACAACGTGGATCTTGCAAAAGTCAGTGGCACCGGCACCGGCGGCCGCGTCACCAAGCAGGACGTTCTCAATTTCGTAGAGAACCGCACGGCTGCCCCAGTGGCGGCGCCCGCTTCCCGTCAAACTTCAGCCCCGGCGCCCGCTGTCATTCCGGGCGACCTGGTGCCGATGTCCAATATGCGCAAGATCATCGCGCAGCGCATGATTGAATCTCGCCGCACCAGCGCTCATGTCCACTGCATGTTTGAAGTGGATATGACTCGCATCGTCAATTTGCGAAACAAGTTCAAGAACGGCTTCGAGCAGCGCCACGGCGCGCGGCTCACCTTCATGCCTTTCTTTGTGCGCGCCGCCATCATCGCCCTGCAGCAATATCCAATCGTCAACAGCTCGCTCGAAGGCGAAAGCATCCGCTACCACAAGCATGTCAACGCTGGCATCGCCGTCGCCCTCGATTGGGGACTCATTGTCCCCGTTCTCAAGAACGCCGACGAACTCAACTTCCTCGGACTCCAGCGCGGCATCACCGACCTCGGCGAGCGCGCCCGTTCGAAGAAGCTCATGCCGGCTGACGTCGAAGGCGCAACCTTTACCATCACCAACCCCGGCCAGTTTGGCGCCGTCTTCGGCTTGCCGATCATCAACCAGCCGAACGTGGCCATCATGGGTGTCGGCGGTATCACCAAGCAACCGCTGGTGATCACCGACAAAGACGGAACAGATTCCATCGCCATCCGTTCCGTCGTTCACCTCACGCTGGGCTACGACCACCGCGTCGTCGACGGGGCCGTGGCCGACCAGTTCATGGCCGTGGTAAAGAAGGCTTTAGAAAACTGGAGTGAAGAAGTCGGCTAGCCTAACTCGTTGGTGGAGCGACGGGCGCCTCGCCCGTCCACCCCGGGCGCCAGCTCTCCATTACACCTTCAAACCAAAGGCCTTTCCCCCAGAAGCAACGGCCCATCCTCCGACCGTTCGATGAAATATCGAGCCACGTCATCGCGGAGTCCGGGTTTGTTTCCCGTCCAGCGCCACAATCCCTGATAGTCTCGCGCGATGTCGCTCGCAGGATTGAAATCCCATTTCTGCAGGAGCGCCCACCGCTCTCCGTACGCGCGCAATGATTTGCTGCCGTGAAAAGCATGCGTCGCGAAGTTATCGATGCACCCCATTGGGGAGCGGCCTTCGATACGGTTCAGTTTCGCGGCGCGCGCTTGCCAATTAAGCACCGTGTCGACGTAAGATCCGGTGCACCGTTTCATTTCAGCCGCCACGTTCGTCGCTTGCACCAGTCCGAAAGCTTGATGCCAGTCCGCGCTGCCCAGGATGCAGGTATCCAACATCCCACCCACCGTATTGAAAGCATCGCGACGCCACGACCACGCCCCTCCGGTCGCCCCAGGCGGATGGCCGAAAGGGAAAGCGTCAGTCGGTTGGAGTGGGGCGTAGTAAGTGTCGATTCCCCCGCGCCGTCCTCTCCGCGAACTCAGGAACTCAGGTTGGTGCAGATAATTCCAGGCAAAACTAGTGCTCATGCGGTAAGGGCGATGGCCAAGATGGCTGGTTGCGGTTTCGCCAGTCAGGTCGGCATAGGTGCTGAACAACTGGACGAAACCATGGTGTTGGAGCATCTGAATCGCCTCCAGCGCCCAGTCGTGCCGCGTGAAGTGGAAGTCGCCATCCACATAGCCACCATATTGCCAGTCGGGCGGGAACCGTCGTACCCCCTCGTTGATAGCGCATTCTTTCACCCAAAGGCTCGAGTCCGTCCGCAGTTGCAAATCGAGCGGATTGTCGGGGCTGGTGACTTCGTGCGGCCGATCTCCAAAGGCAACCTCGACGACATGCAGCACGACGTTCGGACTAGCCTCGATATGGAATCGAAAATCATGGAAAGTTTCTCGTCTGCGCTGCCAGCGGTACGGGTTTGAATACACCGAAACAATGTGCAGCTTCTGTGCTTCGGAATATTCCACAAACTCGCGGTGAACGTTTGGGTGCTTGAAGGTCACTGCCACTCTCCTCGATCTTGTGCCGACGGCCAGTCTTCGAATCATTCCTGCGCACCGCCGCGAGCAGCAATACTTCCAGCAATGCCAGGCTATGATCGCGCTGCCGCCGAACTTCAGAATGGATAGTCAACATGCAGCGCAGTCGAATACCGCGAATACTTTGGCGGTACGCTGCCGTCATAGCCCCTTAAAAAATAGTTTTGCGCCCGCGCATAGCGCGTGAGCGTAAAACTACTGGTCGTGAAACGGCCAATCAGATTGCGGTTGTTATCGACTCCCCATCCCGCGTCTGAGTACCGCACTTCAACACCGCCTCCTGCTGGAGGAGTGAATCCCGCGTCCACCGTCACCGTCGTCGAGGTCACATTTGTGACCTCCGCGCCGGTGAGATCAGCGAGATAAAAATTCCCCACGACGCTCACATCGATCGGCAGCAGCACCTGGGGCTGCTTCACCAGGGCCGTCGCAAAAGCGAAATCCAGAGAGGGATCACCCGCATCCACAAATCGCACAGTGTAACGGCTGCTCTCGCTGGCCATGTCCACAAGGGACACGTCCACTTCGCGCACGATGGCCGCGAACACCGCCGCCCTCGATGGAACATTCACCGCCAGCCCATCTCCGGGAAAAATATCCGCGGCCCCGCCCGGCAGGAACTGGTTCCACGCCTGATACTCGCCGCTCCATCCCTGGCCGGAGTCATCCAGCACTGCCAGGGCCGCTGTTTCGCAATCCGCCGAAGTGCGAGGTAAAGGCAACCCGATCTCCCGCACGCTCCCCCGAACTCCGTCGTCGCCGCCTCGCTGATGAGCCGCAATGCTCGCCGAGTTCGTTACTCGCGCCATCGCATGGCCTCGCCCGCGATAGCTCACCCCGATCAGCTCGTTCGCCGCCGGTATGTACTGCGGATAAAATTGCAATGCGGGCTCGGTCGAAACATGGCACTCGGCGCCCTCCAGCAACGATCCCGTCCGCCTGGTTCGCGTGCTTTGTCCTGGCAAAGTGCTGCGCACCAGTGCATCGACTGCCAGCCATATGAACGTGAACGCTACCGAACAATGAATGTTCCTGGCATTGATCAGCGCATACGTGCAAAACCCCGGAGCGTTCGCAATGAGGCCGTCGTACAGCACGGTGGCTGGTGCGATCTGAGTCCCCGGATTCGCCGGATCAATGTCGTGCACTTCCAGTACGATTCGGACATCGCAGGCGATTGCGCCACCACCTCTCGCCGCTCCGCTCGGATGCAGTGAAGAATGAAACACCTGCTGCATCCGGTACACTTCCGTCGGATACAACTGCGTCGTGAACACGTAATGGTGCCCGGCCTGTGTAACGAGCGCTACGCCAGTGACAGACCCTCCGACCAGAGCCTGGATGTTGCAATTAGCGCCCACCGGCGTGACACGAAAGCCTGCCACGCAGCTTGCGATCGAAACCGCCCCCGCATACAGTCCGCCGATCACTCCGTCCGATGCCGCGTTGAACACGACGTCGCCGTGCTCCACCACCGTGGCGCCGCCCAACTCGACCTTTTCAATAAAGTCCAGGAGCGTTTGCCCATCTGTCCCGGTTCCTCCCGCAACCTGCAACTGGCCGTTGCTGACCGTAATCGCATGTTGCGGATCGGTTACGATCCAATGCCTCGGATCCAGTTTCGCGTACGTCTCGTCAAGAATAGTGCGGTTATACAGCGGGATCTGATTACTGCGCGTGAACGGCTTCTGCGACAGATAGAACTTGGTCGTGAACCCGTCGCCGACGAAGTAATCCTTCACATGCGCACTCGGCTCCAGTTGCCCGAGGATCGTCAAGTCATTGACCAGCCGGTTCACGCTCTGCAATTGGAGATCACCCGGAGAAAACGTACCCGCGTTCTCCGCAAGGGCGTATACGTTTGCCGCCAGCGGCGCAAAGAACAGCTTGCCATTGTCGTCGCGGTAAAAGCAGCGCGCCGCGAGCGCAATCTCCGCTGCCGATGCGGTCCATTTTTTCGCCGGGTTGACGCTGTAATAAGGAATCGGATCCCCTGTTTGGACGCCGCTCGCATCAAACCATCCCGGCAGTGCCTCCGCCGTCAACTGCCGGAACGCGTCACCAGCGTTGCGGTCCACAAACGGCGGGTGAGGAGGAGGTGCCTTCTGATCCATCAGCATCACGTCGCTGAGTGCGACGACCTCGTACCGGTACACTAACCCGCGATCCGCCCAGCCCAGATACTGATATGTCGGCGAATGGACAACGTAGCCGGTGAACAGATCATTGCCATTGCTAAGAATCAGCGCGATGCGAGCGCCGATCACTGGTGCCACCAAACTTCCCCCTGCAGAGGCCAGGCCAAATTTCAATTCGGCCGGACCGTTCAGCTTGCGCACTACTCTCGGACTCGCTCCCGAATCCACAAGCGCCGTATAGTCCTGCGGCCCGAGACCGTCGAGGTTGTCAATCAGTAATTTCATGGCTTATCGGCCGTCCCCTGTGTTCCCCTGTGCCCCCCGGAGCCTGCCCTGAGCGAAGCCGAAGTGTCCTCTGTGGTTAAGTTCTCGCTCCGCGTCGATCCGAATTACAGAGCCCCTAGTAAACCGCCGCTCCCCGAGCCGGGAAATAACTCCGGTAACAAATCACCACCACCCCGTCGTTGCCGTCCAGGGTTGGCAGCGCCGCAAACGATGCCTGCAACGCCAACTCTCCGATCGGCTTTTGGATCACGATCAAACTCTCCCGCGCCCACTCTGATTTCACCGTGCACGGACTCAAAATCGGATAGAAGAAACACACTCGTCCACCAGACTCCTCTTCCGCCACGAATAAGCCCGACCACTGCTGCAGAAACGCGCCGCCCTCGCGGTCTACAAAAGCCGTCACCTTCTGCACTGATGCCCCAGCCGCCGGCAAGCCACCCGGCAATGCCTGTGTCAGTAACAACGACGTCTGCGTCATCTGCGCGACGCGGCCCACGTTGAACGTAACCCGCCGCACATAGTTGGCATCCTGCCGCACGTCAACCGGATTTTTTACATATGCGCCCGCGATGCCAGTGCCCACGTAGCCAACCTGCTGCGCATAATCCACATCGCATGCCACCAGGTCACCAGGCTGGAAGCCGGCGACGGCGCCCGCTCCCAACACCAGCTCCGTAGCGGTTGAGCCTGCGAGCAGAGGCACCGCCACCAGCGGAATTCCACCTGATCCTGCCCGCGAGGCGCTTGGATCTGTTGCCAGCACATTCATGTGCTCTGCGCCTCCCGCCAGAGCCATCTGCAACTTTCCCCAGTCGCGAAATTCGAAATCAATTCGCGCGCCCAAAGCGTGCCGCGCTTGTGCTGCCACCGCACCCGCTGTCCCAGCAATCAAGGCCGCGATCTGAGATGTAGTTGTGCGCTGAAAATTCTCAATCCATCCCAGGTCAATCCACGGCGCCGGTGGAGCATCCAACTGGAAACCGTTATCTTTCGATGGATCAAAAATTGCCGTCGGCCCGTTCACTCTATCCACTGGCGCGAAATAGGCACGCGTCTGCCGTGCTACCGGTCGCAACCCGGCCCGCGTCATGCTTCGACCTCGGGCAGAAAGAAATAGACTCTGAGCTGCGCATATCGTTCCACCCGCGCCGTGCCGGCACTCCACTGTTGTTTATCGATCGGGACGGCTCCCGGCGCATTTCCCATCACTGGCACCGTCCAGAAAATTCCCGATCCCAAGTCAGCGCTCGGAATCTGGCTGTAATCGAACATTTCGGTATGCGGCGGATCGCAAATTCTAATCAGCTCGACATCCATCTCCGCCAACACGCGCCCTCGATCCACTCCGGTTCCACCGCTGCCTTCGCTCGCGTACCAGATGTGGCAATCCAGTCCCAGCATCGGACGCGTGCTTTCCGCAATTAGGATTTCGCCAAAGTCCACATAAAACGCTTCCGGCTGCGCTTCCCCAAACCGCGGTTCCACGTTTTCGCGGACCATGATCGCCGGCACCGTGACTCCGTCGATCACCATCGTTCTTGCCGGATTCAACGCTTTGAGCCGCTCCCGCAGCGCCATGTAAAAACTGTCTTTCGCTGCTTGCATATTTCTCCTTACTCCGTGGTACGTCTAGAAATCTTGCCGTAGCCCTCCTATGACACCGCCGACACCCGGTACAAATACGCCACCCCCGCGAGCCGTTCGACGACAAACCCTTGTATGTGGAAAACTTCTCCGCAGTACACCAATCCCAGCGCCGTCTCGAACAACACTTCTGCCGAGGCCACGTTCCTCTGACTCACCTGCTCCGCCATCGCCGCCTGTCCCGCCAGCAACTCAATTCGCCGCCGTGGACCGTTATTCTCCGCACTGAGCTCCCGGACAATCACCGGAGTAATCAATGCCTGCTCGACTCCCGGATCTACCAGGCCGAGTCCGGTCACGGGATCGCCCGGTAGTCCCGCCGCTGCAAACAGCAGGATCACTTCCGTGCCGCCGAGAGTTCGTAACATGGCATCCGCTGCCCGTGCTGCCGCCGCTCCAGAGATCCCGGTCATCCTCATCCCACCTTCTGCGCCACATAGGGCGCCAGCAGCGCTTGCACCGTTTCATCCAACAGTGAATCGGAGAAGTACATCAGTTGCATTCTGTCGGGGAGCACGCCTCTCTTCACATTCAGGGCTGGAGTTGCCTGCGCATTCTTTACCAGTTGCGCGCATGCCACCTTGACCGCGTCTGGAAACGGATCAAGCCCAGCCGTATAGACGATCTCCATTTCGGTGAATGCCCACCCCAGCACATTCAGCGGAAGGGTGACTTCTCCTGTCCCCGGAAACACATCCAGGTCCGCGACGTTCAGGTTCGCCCACGTTCCCGGAATTCCAAATGCGAGAGCCGCATCCCATCCGATTTCCTCGTGCACCAGTTCGCCCCGCCGCGGCGTCGCATACCGAGCCCGCGCGGACACAATCGGCGACGTTGCCGGCGCCACCGCTGACAGGGGCAGATACGTCAGCCGCACCGGCCTTTGCAAATTTTCCGTTCGCAACCGCTCCACATACTGAGCAACAGCCAACGTGACCCTTCGGCAATGCGCATCCACAATCGTCGATGCCGCCGTCACCCAAGCCGGCGCGGTCGTTGTTTCCAGCCCATACGCCTCATATTCCGATGGTTGTAAATAATTCATAGGCAGTTCTCAGTTCTCAGTTGCCAGTTGCCAGTGCCGCTGCATCGCTCTTACTGACAGCTGATCACTGGCAACTGGCTACTGGTCTTACCGGTTCACTTTCACTTCGTAGTGCGCATAGGACGCGCCCTTCACCACGACACCCCCGAACTTCACCACGACACTTTCCGTCATCAGCGAGTTCGGCAGCCCCAGCCTGAACACCCGTGGATTCGAGTCCGTCAGCCAGTGGTACTCGATCATGTCCTCGCTCACGATGTAGGCCGGCAACACCGCAGTGCCGCTTCCCGGCGTGCCCGTATAAGGAAGGGCCCACTCCGGAATCAGCGGCAGTTCGCCGGCTTGCGTGCTCAAGGTCTTCACGGTTAGCCCGCCCGTGATCTGCGAAGTTGCGAGTACAACGTTGAACTCCGCCTTCATTTCGCGGTCGATCAGATCGAGCAGCACCGGATTCGCATAAATCGCCGTCGGTCGCACCTCATACGACGAACTTGAGACCATCTGCGCGATGGTGCTCTTCAGTCCATCCACGATGCTGGTCGTAGTCGCGATTGTGGTGCTGTTGCCTCCCGCCTCGATCTGTCCGATGGCGCCGAAATACTGCGCCGTCGTTGGAGTGCTCAGCGAGGTGTCGTTGCCATTCCACAGCGCCACGTCGTGGGTGCGCAAAATCCCGTCCACCGCATCGGCCAGGTCTTTGGCTTGCAGATATGCGAACTGGCTCTGCTGCGTCCCCACCTCCATGTCGAACAGGTTGTAGTTGATCTGCGAGACCAGAGCCTTCAGCGGAACGCTGCGCTCCACTCGCGTCGGCGCTTGCAGCGTCGGCTGAATGTTGCGCGGATCGACGAACGCCTGGGCCGCCGTTGGCGAAGCAATCGCCGTTTCCTCGAAAAACCGCGATGGATGTCCCGTCGCCGGCACCTGCTTCATCCGTTGTCCGAACACTCCGCGACGCCGCACAATGTCCGTGATCTCGGTCTGATACCGATTGATCTCGATCGCGCCCGGCCCCAGAAAGTCCGCTGCTGCATGCAAATCCAGAAAATTCGCTTTCATGTCTTCTCCTCAATTGAGTTGTTACTGCCGAGCATGTGTGGTGACGGGGCTTTGCCCCGTCTCTTGCCCAGTCATCGCGCGCTCTGCGATGAGTGGATTTCATCCCCAAAAAGAAAAAGCGCGATCTAACTCGCGCCCCAACGACTAATGCCCATCGACCAACGACTAACGACCAACGACCCGTCTTACTCGATCATTCCCGCCCGCGCCAACTCCGCCTTCACCGCGATCCTCTGTTCCACGCTCAGTGCCGCAAGCGTCTTATTAAGCACCCCTGGGTCCAGCCGTTCGCCTTCGATCTCGTTCTTTCCGATTAACGCCGACACCACCGGTGACAGCGTCTTTCGAACCATCCGCGAAGCTTGCGCTTTCAGATCTGCGTTCGACTTCTCCAGTTGCACCACGCGCTGCTGCAAGTCGGTTCCAGTTCCTTCCGCCTGGTGCCGCTCTGCTATTTGTGTGACACTCTCCTCCACCGCCGCTACGATCCGGTCCACTTTCGCATTCAGCATCTCCTGCTGTGCGTCCAGTTTTCCCAACACGCGGTCGAGGGTTTCCGTGGCTGCCGCCAACCGTTCCGCCGCCGCCATCATCTGCTGTATCATCTCTTCGTTCATCCCTTGGAACCTCCCTGGTTTGCTTTGTACTGGTTGAGTCGTACTTGGTTTGATTCGTATCGGGGTATCGCTTTAGCGGTACCGTAAAACCCTCAAAATCATCGCCCCTTTAGGGGCGACTCTAACCCAGCTCGATCCAGGTCGAGCAATACGCCGCTTTATCCCGTCGCAGCACCGCTGCTCCCGTAAAAGTCACCCGATTGAGTACCCACACGCTTGCCTTAATGTCTTCTACGAGCGCATCCGTGATCTCGTATGACATTCCAAGCCCGGAACGACTGGCGCGGACACTCCTGTCCGCTCCAGCGGAGACCGACGTACCCGTCCGTCCCGGCCTGCCGATCTCCGCCACGATCTCTGGAAAATCCCGCGCATAGAGAAATCCGCCGACTTCAATCAGGCGCCCCACAATTTCAGCTCGCGTGATCACTCCAATCTTCCGCTGCGCGTCGTGACGATCAAGCGCTGGCGAATAATCCAGCCCCATCCCCATCAGCGATGGGATCGCCGCCTCCGCTGCCCTCCGAGTCAGCAGCACTCGATGTCCCCGCGCGCCCGACGGCGACTTGTCCGATGCAACATCGACGATCGTCAATACTCCCCGGAACCCTGCCCGGTTCGGATGCCCATGTACCGTAGGCATCACAATCGCCATCGACTCCAGTGACAATCCCATCTCTCGTCTCCTCAGACCCGCGCTCTTTACCACGTTCGCCCCTGTGCTTCCCCTGTGTTCCTCTGTGACCTCTGTGGTTCAAGGTCTGGCGTTCGCCGCCTAAATCTCTCAAAGAATCTCAGCGAGCCCTCGAGCGCGCCTTACTTCGTTCACCGTGACCACCCCGTTGCGCAACAGAATCTCGTCAATCTGGGCCTGCTCCATCTCGTCCTGCGCATCGACGTCGGTAAATACAAATTCCAGGTCCGTCCACCCGAGCTTCTTTGCAATTGCGTCCCGGGTTAGATACTCGGCCACCAGGCGCGCCGTCGGAACAATCGCGGATCGAAATGCCAACTCACTCATCTCCGCTGCCGTCGACCGGTTCACGTCCCGCTCGACTCCCAGAAACTGCGCCGGCAGATCGAACGCATCCGCGATGATGCGCAACAGAAATTCCTGCCACGACAGCCGGAGGTCTGCATCCGTCCCCGCCCCGAACCGCAGCACTTCCGGCTTCGACTCCGCCGAAATAATAGGTACCCGCCCCGTGCCCTCAATCTCGTCCTGCCACCACCGGATCAGCCGCTCATGATGTGCCGGAGTCAGACCCTGCAGCCACAGCGCGTACTGCACCACCGAATTCGAAGCCAGCCGCCCCGCATACCGATGCGCGCTCAAGAATGCATTGATCGTTTCGAACGCCACCTCTACCCGTCCCAGCCCGAACGGCGTATGCGTCCGCGGATTCAGCCGGATATAACTCAATTCGTCATCGTTCAGTACGATCTGTCCATCCGCTCCATACAACCCCGTCACCTGCGCATATCGCGGCGAGTCCGGCCGCCCATCCCAATCCGTCATGATCCGGATCGTCGCCCCGTCAACCGGCCACATCAGTAGAGGTAGCGCTGGCGTCCCGCCGGCCTTCGGCCCCGTCCAGCCCTCAATCAAATCGAGTTCGATCGCCCCAAATCCCCCAACGATCACATCCTCCAACACCTGCTCCAGCAGCGAGCGGAACGAATCATCCGGATTCGGCGACTCGAAATTCTCGGTCAGCACTTGCATTCGCCGCGCCCCATCCGGAATCTGCTCCAGCGCGCGCCCGCGCCGCGGCTGGATACGCCATCGCATTCCTACAATCCGGTCCTTAATTACGTTGATCGTGCGCCGCGCCACCGGCGTCTCCGCAAACCGCCGCAGATTCGCCGGCGTCGGCTTCGGTACCAGGCTGTGTAGCGCGGGCGCCCCCGCCCGCGAGCCCCCACCCGGAATGCCTCCCCGCGAAAAACTTGGCGAAGAGAACGGGGCCAGGTTCGACCCCGCTCCCGCCGTCCGCCGTCCATCGCGCCCGGCAAACAAATTCGTGGAAAGCAATTCCCGCAAAGACACTTCTCCCACCCGGCGCATAGCGCCGCGCACCCTATCTCGAATGTTCATGAATCTCCCCGTCTCGCGTAGGGACAGCCACCCTCGGCTGTCAAGCGAGCAAAGCTCGCCGGCCGCTTTCCTCTGTGACCTCTGTGGTAAAGACTTCTCTGGACAAAACAAAACGGCACAGCTCTAAGCCGTGCCGTGCACTAATTTTCTCAACCGGGTAGCAGTTCAGTTGAACGAGACCAACCGGTTAACCAGGGCCTAGTCGTTTGCAGACGTCCAAAAGATACCTTGATGCCTTATCGGGATCGGAATTACTGCCATACGGACCATCGATCCCAGCCGTGGCAAGTCTTTTGAAGACATCTGCGATATTGCCCTCCGTCGGGAGTTGACCGCCCTTCTTCTTGACGCGGTCAGCACACACTCCGCGCAGGTCGTCAGCACGCGCGAATAAGTCTTTGCTTTTCAACGCATACTGTTGGTTGACAGACTCTCTTGCTTTTTCTTCTTCCTCCCAAAGTTGTCCTATTCTCTCCGCGCTCTTCGGCGTAGGGGATTTCTCACGTTCGTTTTGGTAACGCGCTCCCACCTCCACTTCCACTTGGTACTTCCATTCTCCTCGGAAGCTGCTCATCTGCTCTGCAACCACCTTTGCCGCTCCAATCAATTGATCGTCGCTAAGCTGCCCATACTGACTAGCCGGATGGTCAGTGGGAGAAGAAACTGACATCGATGAGGCTGGACGTGCAATATTGATAGTGGCCTTCGCCATTGCTTGGTAGGCTCCCCAAGCCGCAGCTGACTTCAACTGCGCTGGCATTGACGCAAGAAACTGCTTCCATAAGTCCGCAATCGCATCTAGTTTCCCCCCTTGTTCGCTTACCTTATTGGATAAATTGCTTTCTGTTCTCTGGGCAGTCTCCCAAAGATGGCGCTGTTCGTTAGCGTTTCGCACTGACTGGACAAATGTCGTCACGACAACGGCAGAACCAAACACCATAAACAAAATGCGATAAAACCACTTCTTCCATCGCACGTCGCCCGGAGGATTATTAACCATCTCGACTCCGATTCCTGTGAGGATCAATCCCCACACGACATTCAATACCGTCAGTACCGTATCCATAGGCATAGACGCACTTCCGTATCAGGCTCCCCAATAAACTGGAAGCATCCGACGCGGAAAGGCTACGCTTTTGGCGTGTCTTTAGGAAGAACTTCATTCCGACGCACATTTTGGTCGCGACCCTAATCCCCGAATCTCACACCCGCAACTCCCGCCGCACCTCGCCCGCGATCTCAGCCATGTCCCCCACCGCCCTCACCCGCACCGAATTCTGGTCCAGCATCCCAATCGCGAACCGCGTCTTCTCTTCCTGCAACGCGATGCCCTGGTCCACCACCGCCGTCAAAGAAGCCTGCAAATGCTCCTGCCGCATCCCGCCGTCAATGCGCGAGTAACGATATACCAGCGCCAACGCCTGATCCGCATTCGCCGCCACAGAAACCGCATGGAACATTTTCACCGCGTTCCCGACCCGATATCCAAAATCAATCCGGAACGGATCTCCCGCCCCCGTGTACTTAACCACATCTAAATCTTTTTGCATAAGGTCCAGCACGCCCGCCTTGGCAAACGCCTCTTTCATGGTGCTCACAATCGCCACCCGGCCCGCGCGCTGCTGAGTTCGCTCACCTCGTTCCATTGGAACCAGGTACATCGAAGTCAGTACTTCCATCTCTTTCGCCGGATCCTCCGTCAGCACAGCCTTCGTCGGCGCCACATCGATCATCGTTCCGAATCTCTCGCTCATTAGCAGGATGAGTTCCTCGCGCCGCCGCAAACTCCCCAGCCTTCCGCGTATCTCGCTCTCGACCATCTCGAACCACTCCAACTCCACATCCGGAGCGACGCACTGCAGCATCCTCCAGTCGCGAGTAAACCGCACCTCGGCAAAACCGCCATCGCTCTCCAGCAGCAACAGTCCGACCGTAACGAAATCGTCCCGCAGTGCATGCGGCAAGAATCGCAGGAGGTAGAGTTCGAGTTGTCGCTTCTCAGCCATCGAAGATCAGCCGTCAGCTATCAGCCTTCAGTTCCTGTTTTACGTAGGCCGAGGTATTGCACGAATCCGCTCAACATCTTCTTAATTTCGATAACCTGTTGCGAAAGCTGCTCACAGACTTCGGGTACTAAATAACCCAGATCGCGCGACAATAGGAGGTGATATTCCAATTCACTAGCCGAGCCCAGTGCGATTTGTAAGAATCGCGCCAACTCAGCCCGCGAGTTCTTCCCGGCCCCCTCAGCAATGTTAGCCCCAATAGAAACCGCTGCTCGGCGAGTCTGATTAGTCAGGCTATACAACTCGTCGCGAGGGAACGAGTTGGTAGCGCGATAAACATCCAGTGTCAAAGCGTGCGCCTTATGCCAAACCTTAAGCTCCCGAAAATCACGCATAGGTTCCTCCCCTGAAGCAGACACCAAATGCCTTAACTGATGGCTGAAGGCTGACTGCTGATAGCTAATTCTCCATCCATTCCGGAAACGGCCTCCGCGGCGACCCTCGAAACGCCAGAATCAACTCCCGCACAATCGTCTTCCTCTCGATCAGCCGCTGCACCAGCGCCTCCAGCTCATCCCAGGACCCGCCATACCAAGCCGGAGGAATCTCTCCCGCCACTCTCCAGATCGCATCTTCATCCAGCTTCTCGATGCGCGACAACCAGGGCTCAAACGATTCCCACCCATTCACTCGCGCGTAGACTTCATTCCGCGGATACACCCCGCGCAGTGGAAAATCCGGAAACGTCCACTCTCCCGCATTGAAGCAATATCCCTGATCGATGAATGAAGCCGAGTACTTCCTCTCCCGCATCTTCCGCCAGAACGCCGCCTGCCGTCCGTCGGCATTGCAAGTCCACTTATCGAGCGCCAGGATCCCTGCAAACGTCCCCAGGTTCCGCACGCGGTCCAGCATCTCCGGAGGCAAATAGTCGAGCACCTGCCCTTCCACCGGACTCACGACGTACCGCGACCCGAACTGCAGTCCCGCCTCCACCTGAATCGCGTGGCTCCCCAACACAATAGTCAATTCCGCCGTGTGCTCCACCAGCCACGGCGGAACCTCCACCACTTCCGCCGCCGGCACCGGCAGCCCCACTCGCTCTGCAAGCCGCGTCGCCAGAAACTCATTCGCCAGCACCCGCTCGTGCTGCGGATTATTTCGAAACTTCACCACGTAATAGTGCCCGTCGTCGCAACGCATCAAGTGGCTCTGCGCTCCGCCCCGCATCCTCTTTACGTGTTGGACCGCGGTAGTAGGCATAAGTCCCGACAGCTTTCCCCTGTGTTTCCCTGTGCTCCTCGGTGTCCCCTGTGGTTCAAGCTCTTGACTTCCGCCGCAACCGCAACGAATCCCACCACAAGCACGATACCCGCTGCGCCCCCGCCTGCCTGTGACCGTCGCCACACCGCAAATGTTCACTTTTCCAGGCTGCCAAACTCCACAGCCTGGTGGGAAACCCGCCCTGCTTCCGCCTTCCGCACCGCCCAGGCAACCGCCAGCGCCATAACGCAATCGTCATGAGTTCCCGGAGCCGCCCCCGTATTCCCGTTCGCATACCTTACGAACGTCCGGCACTCGTTCAGCAGTCGCAGGCTCCTGAAAAGCCCCGGCTCCTCCATCAGCGCCGACCCCAGATTCTCAATCATCGCCGGACGGCTCACCGCCGACGTCACCCACCCGTCCTGCCCCTTCTGCACAAACACCTGCGGATAATCCAACGTTCGCAGACACGCCAGCACAGCGTGCCCGTGATTATTACTCTCCACCGCCAGCAGTGCCGTGTTGTATTCCTGCCCCAGCTCCGCCAATCTCGCCGCAAACTCCCGCGGAGGCCAATGTCCGTGCAGCTCCGCACACTGCGCTCCGATCTGACGATCAATCACTTCAGCACACGAGTAATCGCCCTCGATCCCGCCCCCCGCCGGATCGGCTCCGATTACATATCTCCGTCCCGGCTGCGTCGGAAGCCAGATCGTCAGCCGCTGATTCTCGCGCGTCTCCAACGCTTCGCCCGACCCTCGCAGCGCCTGATCCACCGACGCCAGATCGAAGACACATTCTCCCGACGCCCGGAAACAAGACACCGGGTCCTCGGCATATTCCTGCACCGCCAGTCCCCGGAATGACGCCCATCGTTTCCGTCGCCATGCGATCTGTTCGATCGTCAGCCTGTGAAGCGCAGCCAGCGTCGCTTCTTCTTCGGTTGCGGCAAAATCAGCGCCCGGCGCCAGGACGTAAGCTGCGTCAAACCACCAGGGAAAAAAGTGACGCGTATACCCCGTTTCGTCCGCGCGCTGCCACTCCTCATAAAAAAGTCCGCCCGCTCCGTTCGGCGTGGACTCCAGAACAATGTCGCCTCCCGGCACTACTGCCGCCCGCAACGATGCCAGCGCCTCATCACCTCTTCGGCCCCAGCGCGAAACCTCGGAGCAGTGCAGATTCTGGATCGTGCGGCCGCGCCCGGCATTCTCTGCCGCCGAAGCCAGACAGTACTCGCTGTCTAGGTTTGGAAATATCAGCTGCCGTGCGTTGCAGTGCGAGGTTCGCAGAAGCCCCGCCCGCCAATCATCCGGTAGCTTCTCCCAGAACCGCCGGACGATCCGGAAAATGTCCTCTGCTGACTCTCGATCCTGCGTCACCTGCATGCTCAAGGTGCCCCGTCGCGTGATTGTCTGGACGAAAAATCTCGCCGCGACGTAAGTCGTGATGCCAAGCTGCCGTGCCTTCAGTACCACGTTCTGCTCGGTGGATCGCCGCGAATACTCCCGTTGCGCGCGGTTCAACAGGAAATCCGTCCGATTGGTTGTCTTCGTCCGGATTCTCAGCCACTCTTCGATGAAGAGATCCCGCCTCGTCGGCTCCCACAGCTCCCCAATTTCTAATCCTTCCCGGGCTGGGTTTTGCCCTTCCGGCCGTTCATCAAGGTTTTGTCCCAACCACTCCCAATCCTTAGGCCCAGAATCTGTCAAAACTGCCGTCCCATGACGAGGCCCATTTCAATGGGTTGCGCTAAAGTCCTCCGGCACATATGAGTACGCCCCGATCTCCCAACCCGCGCCATACAAGTTCTGATTGATCCCGAGTAAGTCGTATTGATACTCCGCGCCTAAATTGGCGCCCGCGTCGTTCACCGGTGAATTCACCGTCGGACGGAAGTCCGATTCGGTCCCACTCGACGCACAAACGTAATAACTGCCGGACACATAGCCCGACGGCACCACATCATTCGGCTGGCACGACAACAGAACATTCACCATCTGCGTGTTCGATTCCAGCGTCGCGCCTCCTTGGACCAGCGCGTCCATGAAGTTCGCGACTTCATCCGGCCGCAACTCATTCACGTGCCAGAAGTATCCGATTGGCCTTCCCCACAGTGCGTTCTTGAACACATCCTGGTTAACCCGATTCCTCATCTGCTGATAACTAAGATTCTGGTAGTTAGGGACTATGCCCTGACTCAGGATGTTGAACACGTCATAACCCGTAGCCAGCGTCGTGTTCGCCCCGCAACATGGTTTCAGGCTGCCGGTCCCGCGCACCCCCGCATATCCCAGACTGGCGGCAATATTCTCGGTCACCGGATCTTCATAAGTCCCTGGCATCACGTACACGCGTCTCGTAGGCAGCCCGGTGAAGTTGAGATTCATCCACCCCTGCGCCCAGCTCATCTCTTCCGTTTCCATCTGCGTTTCGTCAAGATCCAGGTTCTGTGCCGAACTCTTAATGTCCATGTTCGTCACATTGACCAGCGAAATACTGCGCGCCGTGCTCTTCGCATTCGCGTCGAGACTCACTGAGAACGCTCCGCGCTGTTGCAGCGTATATAAAATCCCACCCAGCGTGTCGAGCCCGGTAGAAGCCTGCCCCGGTGCCGCCGGCGTCAAATCCCAGTTGATGTCAGCCGCCGGATCATCTGGGCTAGTTGTCACCGTCAAAGTCGCATGGCCGGGTGAAGGGTGGGCAATAGTCAAAGTCACGCTTGACGCGACGGTCCCCGTGTACTGCAAGTTCTCAAAAGCGTGACACGGAACGGGAAACGGCCCACTCGCCCCACAACTAGCCGCCGGTGGATCCCAATACTCATGTGAAATGGAGTGTGTGTTAACGTCCCATCCCGCATTGATCCAACCTTGCACTTCACCGATGATAGACTGCGAATAACTCCCGCCAGTAACTACCGCGATCGAGAGCGGTATCGCTTTGGCACTCATAATCGGCAGCAGTGAGTTGACGTAGGAGTCGCTGTACTGCACTAGTCCGGGATCGTCATAGCTCACCGTCGTATAGGCCGGCCACCGGTGCCACTCGCGTATCCAGGGCGGCGTTTCGGCCGCAACATTATGCAAACCCGCTGTCGGCCCGGGAGCTCCGGACGTGTCGACCGTCAGTGCCGTTGCGAGATTGTTCGCGTAAAGATGGCAGTAGTCATAACTGACTGTTCCCTGCACGTTATCCACGATCCCGTATGCTCGATTCGCGTATCCTCGGCAGTTCTTAATCTCAAAAGCGCACCCGCCGCCGCTACAGCCATCAAAGCGGTAGCCTGCATAGTTCATATTGGCGTCGGTGTTGTAAAGATGGATGTCCACCGGCGTGCCGCTCGGGTGCACGTAAAAGCCCAGGGGCACCGCGCCGTTCTCCACTTCGCTGTCGGCGGCCATATTCGCAAGCCAGAGATGATCGCTCGCTCCCTGCACCTGTACTCCATACCCGTCGAACCAGTCAATTTGCAGATGCTGAATCTCCAGCCACGAGATGCCATTCACATTCAGCACGGTGCCCCCACTCAGCACGATTGGCGCAACGGTGGAGTAATGCGACGCCGGATTGCCGCCGGCGCTGTACACATACAAAATGTAATTCGTCGAGTCGTACCAGAAATCCCGATCTTGACTAAGTACCGCCTGGCTCCCCTGCGCTATCCCCCATGTCGTGCCGAACCGCACATACTCTAACTGCGATGGCGACCGCGTCAGGCAGTAGAAACCACGAATGCCGCACTGCAACACATTCGCCAACCCGCTGGTGTCCGAATACAACGCCGCTGACCAGACATTCGTGCTTCCCACCCGGGTCCACCACCGCGCCGCGATCGGCAAATAGCCGGTCAAGTGCGGCGGCGCACCGTTGCCATAACTGTCAATCTTGATCAAAGAACCGCTGCTCCCGCTCGAAGGCGGAGTCAGAGTTTCGTTCCAGGTACAGTCCCGCCGCAGGTTGATCGTGTCACCCGGGTGAAAGCTGGAGATCCCAACTTCCAGCATAGTGCGCCAAGCCTGTTGCGGACTGGTGCCGGGGTTCCCATTCGACCCGTAATTGCAATCAACGTAATAGTCCGAGGCACACGCCAGCGGCGCTCCTAGTAATAGAAGCAACAACACTTGTTTGATCATGGGAGCCTTAGTTGATCGCCCAGTCAGGAGCGCTTGTGGTCGCGTAGCTATCGGAAGGGCACGTTGCCGTAGCCGGCAAAGTGCCTCCCGTGGTAACACTCACGTTCGAGTTAGCCCCACCAGAACTCCCCGCAAAGGTAAACCCGCCGGTATCGCCAATCAGCGTGGCGCAGCTTGTGGTGCAACTCGTCGTATAAGCCAGGTAGTAACGTCCCGGTTGCAGCGTGACGGAGCCGCCCGTCCAACTCGTCGTCTTCCATCCGGTCGATGCGGCAAATGTAGTTCCCGCAGTCGGGCCGATGTGTGCTTGCTGCGTACACGTCCCACCTGAAGTACCCGAGTAGATGCCCAGGTCATAGGTGTTCGACGTGTTGTCTGCGGTCGACACATTGTAGCTGACCTGGGTCGTGGTCTTTCCGAAATCCAGAACCACTCCGGTAAAGATGGCCTTGTTGCTGGCCGTCGAAAAATTAATGTTGCTGCCCCCGTGCGAAAAAGTGAGCCACGGAATTGTCGTCGAATTCGCCGGGATCGCGCTCTGCACAAACGCGGTCGTCGCCAGCTTAGTCGAACTGTCTCCGGGGCTCGCCGTCGGCCCAGAAGCCGCGCCCGTGAAAGTCGGCGATGCCAGCGGCGCGGCTCCCGTAACCTGCGCCACCGAGTAATCGCCGCTGGTGGCAACTACCGCGCCCGTCCGGCCAAACACGCTCGTTAATGCTCCCGCGGGCGTGCACGATGCACCGCTTGCCAACTGGCACTTGAGCGCATTGTCCGAACCAATACCCAGCGAGAAATCCATCCCGCTCGGCACCGTGACCGTCGTTCCTGTCCATTTCTTCCCCGACCACTGCGTTGGACCGGTGCCCGTCTGATTGATATTTCCCGCTACATTCAGATTTCCGCTGAGGGTCACGTCGCTGGAAAATGTCTTCGACCCACTAATCGCTTCTGTCCCCCCCAGGTGAACGACAGCAGAATCTGCCGCCGCTCCGGTAACTTGCGACACGGAATAATCGCCGGTCGCCGCCGTCACTGTTCCACTACGCCCAAACACCGAAGCAACGCTGCCGCCGCCAACGCCCTGCGGAGCTTGTAAACTAACCCGCATGCCATTCGTTTGTCCGGAAATTGTATTAGTAAGATCCACATACCCGATCAATTGGGCCGATGGCTGAGCGGCAGAGCCCGTATCATGACAAGCGCCAGCCGTGCTGGTGCTCGCAATAACCGCGTCCCCCGCCGTTGTGGCGTTATCGAAACTGCAAAACGCATAGCCGCGCCATGTAACCACTGCATTTCCGGACTTGCCCGCATTGCTTTGTACAACTCCAATCACTCCATTAGTCGACGCAGTGCTTGCCAATACCGCTTGTGAGGGGCTATTCGTGTTAAACACCGCCAGTTGGTTCACCACTGTGCCGGTCGACCCATCATTTGGAATCTCGAAATCGTTTCGTCCGTATAGAACAGAATTAAATGAAGTTTTCGCAAAGATACTCTTCGCGGCATTTCCGCTGTCACTGCCAAGGTTGAAGAGATTGTCTGTCCACGGTTTAAAATTCCCCGCGGCATCTACCACCCATTTCAGCCCGCTCCCAACCCACAGACCGAGCCCAGGCGCGGACGCCGATGTCGCATGCTCGCTGCGAACCACAGCGTAGTTGTCCGCTACATCAAACCCCAGCGACGTTCGCTGCCATGTCGTGTTATTAGCGAAACTGGAATACACCCGCAGGTTCTGCGGGTTGCTTCCATTGCGCGCCTCGAGATTATCCGCCGGGTCGCCTCCGGGATCCGAGTTAAACAGGTTCGTCAGGCCCAACTGGACGACTTGTCCGTTGTTCTCAATAATTCGCGGACTATGCGTAACTGAATCAAACCAGAACACGCCCCAGTTAGGTATCCCAGCCGGCTGCGTGGTTTCAGATAACTGGATCACATTGGGCGTTGTGCAATTCGCATTCCCATTCACCGCAATGCCGGTCGCAAATGATCCGCTGCACTGGGTGGGAACAGCCGCTAACGCCAGGGCTGTTCCCGCTTGCCCGCTGATATTTGAACTGGTAAAAGCAACCTGATGCGTTGTGCCACCAATGTTCACCACAGGCAAGCCGGCGGCTGTATCCAGCCCGATGCCGCCTGCGGCAGGGACGAAAGTATTCCCCTGCGGCAATAACAAGTTCCCACTAATCGTGACATTGCTTGTGAAAGTCTTTGCTCCGGCAATCGTCTCGGCGCCGCTGTTATGCACCACCGATGCGTCCGCAGCCGCCCCTGTTATTTGAGACACCGTGTAATCGCCACTGGCCGCCACGACCGCTCCCGAGCGTCCAAATATCGAATTAACCCCTCCACCGCCGCCAGTTCCGCAAGGGCTCCCCGTGGATGCAATCACGCCGGATGCAACGTTGAGGCAGCCATTCGACAGTCCGGCGAGCGTGACGCTCTGATCAAATTTTGCCGGAACGTTGAACTCTTTGACCGATGCGCTCAACTTTTCCAGCCAGTTTGCGGTGACTCCGTCTCCGGTGTGGGCAATGTAGTTGGAGATCGACACCGGAGCGCCGAAAGCAAGCTGCCCTAAGCTCAGAGCAACTCCATTGGCAGGTACATCCGTTCCGATCCATACATCACTTACGCTCGCCAAGGGCCGATAGCCTTTAGTGCCTTGCGTCAAACCTGGCTGCGAGTCGATCAGGGTGATGAAATGGTGCGGCTTCAAGCCAATGTAGGGCGTGGTCTGGAAACTCAGCCTTCCCTTGGTTAAGGTCTGCGTGCTGCCCGTATTGGCGGTTCCGTCAGTCAAAAGAGTCGCGGTTTGGCTGGGAGCGGCGTTGTTGACATAAGTATGACTTCCCAGGCAACTGGTATAGCCACCCGGAGACGTAACTCCATCCCCCGCGCACAGTTTCGCAGATTGCAGCGCTTGCCCGGATAGTCCGATGCCCACCACCGGAGCAGCCTCCACGTCTACCGTAACTGTCCTGTTTACTGAAATGAGCGACCCCGGCCAGAAGGAAAGCTGTCCGGCATAAGTGCCCTGCTTAATGTTGTAAGACGTTGTGTTAGCCACGCCAGTATCGGTGTAAGTGCAAATCAACGTATTGCCGCATGCCGAAGCTTGTGAAATACCGGCGACGACCGAGCCGCACGTTCCGCCAGCCCCACCCCCGCAATTCCCGGCCGAGGGCACACTATCTCCAATGTTGATCAGAGTGGTCATGCGGATCACATCATAGGTGATGTTGTCGGTTCCATTTGCCACGCGCGGCCAACGAACTGGAATAGAATCGCTTCCAGTAGAAAGCCAATTGAGAACCTGCATCGGAGAAGTCTGTGTCCCGGCAGTTGTGTCATTAGCCACGATAAAATACGAGTAAGGAGTAGAACCAGTCCCTCCCGTCGCAAATGCTCCCGAGGTCCCGCCGCTTCCGGCAATCTCAAAACTCGCGGCCCCGCTGGATGTTCCGGCGATCAACCCTGCAATTCCAAGACCGGGGAAAGGAGACTTGGGCGGTGATAGGGGGTTTAAAGCAGTGCTGCTCTCGGAATAAATATTCTTAAGGTAGGCCCCCTGATAATTTCCCGTCTCATTGGAGGACTTCACCTGCCACGGTCCTGTTGCCTGAAGGACGCTGTTCTCGATGTACAGGCCGTTGGAGTTTTGCACGGTCGCGCCATTGGAATAGTTCGCCGTGATGCTGGAGTCGCGCAGCGTAATGACAGAAGCCCATTGTTGCGTTGGATTGCCTGCGGGCCCTATCGGCCTTCCGCCTGAGTAGATGAATGCTCCCGTCCAATTTACGTTCGCACCCAGTGAAATGCCGTTGTTGTTAAAGTGCTCGACTAAAGCGTTTTCGTCGTCCCAAAAATCGAAGAAGTTGTTAAAGTGGCCGAACTCTCCCCCATTGTCATAAAGAATGTCCTGGAAGTGCGTATTCTGCGCATTGTCAAGGACAGCGTCGTAGGCAAGAGCAACCACACCGGGCGTATTCTGGGAACTTTTGGTTGAGAAATTGTGTTTGACGAACGTAAACGTGGTCCCGGAAGCCGATTCAACGATAGCGTCTCCCCAATAGGATGAGTCGTCGGTGAATTGGATGGTTATCATGTCACCCGGGCGGAACCCACAGGCTGTCGCCGTTGTAATGGTTGCAGTAGTCCCGGTAGTCGATGTCTGGGTGATCGCACAACCGTTATAAGCGGGGTTGGCCGAATTGTTAATTGGCGAACGGAATGCGAGGCTCTGGATTACGTTGTTTTGATAGTCAGTTGACTTGATCTGATCTCCCACTTGGAGACATGGACCGCGACCTAGACAATTCATCGATACGCCAGTGCCGTTCAGGGTGGATTGGTTTGCGTGGAAGAATATCGTCCCGTAGACGTTGTAATTGTTGAGTGACCATAACGGCCCGCTGCCAGCATAAGGACCGTTCGCCGGAATGGTGACATTGCACTGGGAATTGTAGCTGGTGGTGGGAAGAACTCCGCAAGCAGCATTAATCGTTTCTTGAATTCCGGATGAAGCTGAACCGATCGCGTACGAAGTATGGGAGAAGAAAGGTGTAAATGTAATCGAACAATTTCCGGTACCGCTAGATCCGCTGGTCACCGCAACCGCTTCGCTGTTCACTCCGTCGGTGATATAGACGTGATACCCGGCCCCGGAGGTATAGTCCGCACCGCTTGGGCAAGGCGTAAGGACTACGGTTCCTGGAGACCCGCCTGTTAGTGAGCTGGAGATGTTTTGTGTCCAATTCAACGCCGTCGTGGCATAAGTAATGCCCGCCGGCGCGCCGCCGCCGCAGGATCCCCACGTCGAGTTACCGTTTAAACAAGTAGCCGAGCTCGCGACCCCAGCTCCCAATTCACTGGATGGAACAATCCCATTGACCCGGTCCGCTTTCACTAAAAGCCCGCTGTCCACATAGTGGCGGTCCGCAGCCTGGTTGGGTGCCGTCGGATCCGCGGGCAGCGTTAATGGACCAGTCATAGTGTCGCCCACCTTGGAGACATATGATCCCGCTCCAACGTTCGCCACCGCGGCATCCACATAACCCTTGTTCGCAGCGTCATTGGCGCCGGCAGGTGCCGGAAGCGCCGGAGGCACAGCAAAGTTCTTCGTGCCGGTGATCGTCTCCGTTCCAGCCATGTGCACTACCGTGGCGTCGAGCGCGCGAGTCGCCACTGCCCCATTTACGTACTGCTGCGTTGCAGCGAGATTGACCAGCCCTGTACCCGGTGTCGTCACCACCGCAGCGATGGTCGAGGGCGATGTCGCCGGAACGGCCCAGTATTCGGTCCGAACGGTTCCGTCATTCAGCTGGAAAACCACAACGTAGTAAGTGCCCGCCGGCGACGCTCCGACGTTAGGGACCAACTGCGCCGTAAACGCACCGAGTGGCCCTATCGTCACACTCAGATTGCCCGCCGCCACCAAGTCTCCCTCTGCGGCTTGGAACGACGGCCATGAAATCAGTACCGTACCCGATGCGACCGTACCGTCAGCCCGATACACCGTGCCACTTACGGTTGTGAGCGCGGGCCCTTGTGCCTGCAACCTGGTCGGCAATGCCAGCGCCATCAGCAAAACCAGCGCCAGCGAAGTCACCACCTCCGCTGCCGTCGGAAAACATTTGTTATTCACCGCGAACGATCTGGGCATCTTTTGTTCTCTCCTCGTGAGCGCACGCGACCCCAACTCTGGCCAATAAGAAAGCCGCTCTGCCGAGCGGCGATCCTTTTTGCACATTTCCTCCCAGCAATTCCGATGGTTAGCCTGAACTCCGCGGCTGGCTCTCAACTCGCGACTCCAGAAACCGCCGCACGCTCTCTACATAAACGTCCGCGAAATCGACCACCGGTCTTCGCGTTTCGATCAAAGTCATGGCCGCTTCTATCTCCCACTCCATCGCACATAATACCGCCAGCGTCATCATCGGAGCCCGGTGTACCCCGGCGGCGCAATGGATGTAAACGCGCGCCTCTGGCTCGTCCAGCGCTTCCAAAGCAAAATCGACGCCGCGTTTTAGCAGTTCCGGGGGCTTCGGCATAAAATCGTCATCCGTCGGATTCCACAGCACCCGGATCCCGTGTGGCTCCGCAAGCGGCCCGTCATCGAACTCGATCTGCATGTTGAGCACATGGGTCACGCCGGCTTGCGCCAGTTCTTCCATGTTCCGCGCATTCCATATCCCACCGCCCAGCGCAACTCGTTCCGTGACCCAGGTCATATCCATGCCGCGTTCCGTTCGCCTTCCGAACCCAACCCTCAGTCTTCGTCTTACGATTATTCTGATTCTACGTCACCTTTCCCCGCGTCTTCGCTGCCGGGATGCTGGCCGCCCCAAAAATAGAAAACAGCGCGCCCAAAAGAAAAAGGGCGCGATTTGCGTCGCGCCCTTCAGAGTTTTTTGGTTTTTCCGACTCTTAAGTTTAGGATATCAAAGTGGAGGGGGTGTACCGCCAACTTTTCGATATTTATTTTCGCCGTCTTTTGAGCCACTTACATCGAAATTGTAATTCTTACCCTCTTGACAAGTTTTAGACCCTCCCGTAATTGAGGGCAATTTTTCCATCAAACCACCCGCCAGGAGGATTCGCGAGAGCTGGTCCAGCGCATCCTGGAGGAACCGCTCGGCCGTCCTCTGGGTGCAACCGAGCAGTCGCCCGACCTCAGGTATTGTGTATTCCTCCAGAACGTTCATGGCCAGCAGCTTTTTGTCGATCGCGTTCAACTTCTCGATCGCCCGCTCCATATCGGCCACAAAAATCACGACGTCTTCAAAGTTTCTCATCGTGTACGACGTGACCCGTGACCGGAAAAACTCGCGTCCCAGCAGCGACGGTAACCTCCCCACCTCTACCGAGGCCCGGGCATAGCGCCGCAGCAGCGCTATCGTGCGCCTGCGGTAGGGCCACAGGTCCATTTCCGTTTCGCCAAATAGCACCGACGGTGGTCGTTCCGCCTGTCCCATCAGGCTCCATGCTTGTATGCTCGTCGTTTGTGCCCTTGTCATGCCCACACCTCCATCGCGGCCACACCCTGCAGATATTCAATACGGGCCGGGCTCTGAAGGTCTTCTCTTGGAACGTTCTTTCCTTGCATGCGCGCTTTGCGGCGGGAGCGCGCTTTGCGAGGCGGCGCCTGCCCAGGGTCCGGCATCGCCGCCAGACATCCACGGCAACCGCCGCAATACACTCCATTTGTTCCCTGCCGCCGTAGCCACAATCCGCCGCACCGCTCGCAATACTTGAGTTCGACTTGGATCTCTGAGCCTTCCATCGTGTCTATAAAGTCCATGATTGCCTCTCTCTGTATGAAGTGACAAACAATTCACCCAATAAAAAGCCCCGGCACCGATTTCTCGGTCCAGGGCTCGTTTCTCTTACGATGACCTGTATTGCTATTTATTTAGTGAACGAAGCAGTTACTGTAGCCGGGCGCTTACCCCCGTTTCCGATTGCCGGAAGTAACCCTCTTCGTAGCCAGACTTGAGCACTTGCCCGTTCTGCACAATTACGCTCAAACGCCCGTTGAAGCGAATGGACTGCAACAACCGCTGCATTGCTGCCGAGAGCACTTCGGCCGAGCGTACCTTTCGGCGGAACTCCCCGAAGCTTCTTTCCTCGTTTTCATGAAGTTGTACTTCTATCATGGCTGATCTCCCTGACAAGTATAAGTGCGCTATAAGACATATAAGAAAATGATCGTATAGCTCATAGACGACTAAGTCAAGGACTCTATTCCCTTATGGATGTTATACATATGTTTACAATAGCAATAAGCTATTACTGTGTGTTATATACTGCCGCGATGAAATTCCGCATGCTTCAAGAAAATCTCCGCAAGACCTTGTGGGAACGCGTTGACGCAGGGGAACTCACTGGCTTGCGTCTGGCGGAACAGACCGGCTTCAAGCAAGCCCACATCTCCAACTTCCTGAACCGCAAGCGCGGCCTTAGCCTGGAAGGGATGGACAGAGTTCTCAATGTGCAGCGTCTTTCGGTGCTGGATCTTATCGACCCGGTCGAAGTCAACAAGCGAGCCTCAATCCTCCCGCCGGGCGGCGACGAATTCGACAACGTGGCAGTCGCCGACTCGCATATCGCAGCCTCCGAAGCGCTGATTATGAGCATGCACGTCAAAGAGATCCTGAAGTTTAAGAAGAGCTTCCTGAAACGCTTGAAAGAAGAGGTAGAAGGCGACCGCAAGGGGTGGGAACGCTTTGTGATCATCAAGGGGGACGCGCAAGCGGGGATGAGGATGTACCCTCGCACAATGCCCGGCGCCACCCTGCTGCTCGACCGCCACTACAATTCCCTCGCTCCCTACCGCAGGGGCGAAAGTAACATATACGCCGTGCGTAAGGACGGAGCTTGCATCATCAGTTATGTCGAAACTGCGGACGGCCACTTGATCCTGCGTCCCCATAATCCGGCCTACCCGATTGAGGTGATAACTATGGAAGATAGCAAGAAGCCCAGTGATTATATCGTGGGCCGCGTGTGCCATGTTGGGATTGAAACGTAGAATGTAAGTTGCTTAATAAGTAGGTTGCTATAAATATAAGGGGCTACCGATGCAGAGTGTACTAACGTAGAGTGTCGTTGCCTGGCGCGTGTCGTTGGCTGGCACCATTCGCAATAGAGGATCCTTCACAGCGCGGAGACCCCCGGGCCGCGCATTGCCGATCCCGAACATTTCCCGCCCGTCCGGGGTGGCGCTGATCTCGCGTCTGTCTCTTAGCGGCGTGAAACCCCGTAGCGCTATACCTTCCGATTGCTTGTAGAATTTCTTAACGAATGCCCCGTATTCGCGTCTAACTACTCTGATCGACGTATGCCCAATCCAGCGACGGGTCGTGACCGCTGGATTAGTTTTGAACGAAACGATAGTCTCAGAGAGCAATTTCGCGCCTTAAAACTTTATGACCTGGAAAACCTCCGCTCTGCTTCTGGCGGCGCTTTCGGCCGCTGCGCCCGCCTCTGCCCAACACTCCTCCTCCGAGCCGGTTCTCGACGTCTCCGCCATGGATAGAACCATTGACCCCTGCGTAGATTTTTACGCCTACTCTTGTGGCGGTTGGATCAAAAAAAATCCGATTCCGCCCGATCAGGCGAGCTGGGGCACGTATGGCAAGCTTGAAGACGATAACCGCGCGCAGTTAAGGACGATTCTGGAAGAGGCAGGAAAAGCGAACGGCGCGCGGGATGCTGTGAAGCGCGACGTCACACACGATGTGACCCAAAAGATCGGCGATTACTACGCGTCATGCATGGATGAAGCGGCCATTGAGAAGCTCGGGCCCAAGCCGCTGCTGCCGGAACTGGATCGCATCGCGCTTCTGAAGTCAAAGCAAGATCTGGCGGAATACGTCGCCACAGCACAGTTTCCACCCTCGCTCTACGGCGGGGGTACGCTGTTCACCTTTCGCTCGAATCAGGACTTCAAAGATTCGACCCAAGTGATCGCCGAGGCCGATCAGGGCGGGCTTGGCCTACCGGATCGTGATTATTATTTGAAAGACGACGCCAGATCCGAAGAGCTGCGCAAAGCGTACGTGGCCCACGTCGCAAAGATGTTCGAGTTGCTTGGAGACAAGCCGGCCGATGCGGCCACGGAAGCAGCGACAGTGTTGCGCATCGAAACCGCGCTAGCCAAGGGCCAGATGACTCGCGTCGAACGGCGCGATCCTCCCAAGCTCTATCACAAGATGAGCGTTGAGGAACTACAAAAACTGGCGCCATCTTTCGGCTGGAACACATATTTCACAAAAACCGGCGCGGGGTTGCTCGCGTCACTCAACGTGGTGACGCCGGACTATTTCCATGTAATGAGTGAAGAGATCGAAAAAGAGAGCTTGGCAGACTGGAAAATGTATCTGCGTTGGCACGCCACTCACGATGCCGCCAGCGACCTTTCCGCAGCGTTCGTGAAAGAGGATTTTAGTTTCTACGGCAAGACTTTGCGGGGACGGCAGGAGTTGCCGCCGCGCTGGAAGCGTTGCACGAATGACGTGGACAACGATCTGGGAGAAGCGCTGGGCCAGGCGTACGTAGCAAAGTATTTCAGTCCGGAAGCGAAACAGGCAGCGTTGAAGATCGTGAAAGAGATCGAAGCGGCCATGCAGACCGAGATTCAGGCTCTGCCGTGGATGGGAGCGGCGACAAAGGAGCAGGCGCTCACCAAATTGCACACGATCGCGAACAAGATCGGCTATCCCGACACGTGGCGCGACTACAGCGCCCTGAAAATAGTGCGCGGAGACGAAATAGGAGACTCGGAGCGCGCGTCCTGGTTCGAGTTTCACCGCTGGCTCGCGAAAATCGGCAAACCGGTCAACCGCAACGAATGGGGCATGTCGCCGCCCACAGTCAATGCGTATTATGATCCGCAGAAAAACGACATAAACTTTCCCGCGGGAGTGCTCCAGCCGCCGCTATTCAGCGCGCTTTCCGACGCTGCGCCCAACTATGGTGACACCGGCGCCACCATGGGTCACGAACTAACCCATGCGTTTGACGACGAGGGCAGCCAGTTCGACGCTCAGGGAAATTTGCGCAACTGGTGGACAGAGTCCGACCGGAAGGAATTTGAGCAGCGTGCCCAATGCGTGGTTGACCAATATTCCGGATACACGATCATCGACGACATCAAGATCAATGGCAAACTCACGAACGGCGAAGATCTAGCCGACCTGGGCGGGACGCTGTTGGCCTATCTGGCATGGAAGGAAGACACGAAAAATCAAAAGCTGGAGCCGCGCGATGGGTTAGCGCCCGAGCAGCGCTTTTTCATTGCCTACGGGCAGAGCTGGTGCACGAACGAGCGCGACGAGAATAAGCGGCTGCGGGCGACGGTAGATCCCCACTCGCCGGAAAAGTATCGAGCCAATGGCGTCGCCGCGAACATGAAGGAGTTTCGCGAAGCGTTTCACTGCAAGCCGGGTCAGCCGATGGTGCGCGAGAACGCTTGCCGGGTGTGGTAGCTAGCATCGCCGCCTTGAGTCCAGCCCCGGAGGGGCATCCGAGCTTAGCCCAGCGCTTCAGCGCTGGGAAAAATGGAAAAGGATAATTCAAGTCCCGGAAGGACGGCCGAATTCTCGCGCCTACCCCTTTAAGGGCTTGACCCCCTAGCCCCTACCCGCGCTCGAAGGCGTGTTTTTCTTCCAGCTGCTGGAGCGCCGCGGCCATCTCAGATTCAAAGCGGTCCTTTTGGACCATGAGGACGGGAAGCGCCGTGGCGTAGTCCCGCGTCAGCGTGATGAGTCCCTGCTGCCCGAGTCCGGCGGCAATTTCGGCGATGTGATCGATAGTCGTATCGAGGTAGAGAGCCTCGGTCGGGTCTCCAAGCCACACCTCCCCGCCAACCAGACGAGTCTGCCAATACACTTTGCGCTCGATCATTCGGGCAATTTCATCGTCGGTCGCCTTGCCGAAAGCCCATTGCTTGAGTTTGAAGCTGTAGTGCCGGCTGGAGAGGGGCAGCGGCACCAGCTTGCCGGATTTCACGAACTCCGTTTGCTTGTGGTCGACTTCCTTGCGCAGAGCATTGATAACGGGAGCTTCCGTGTCTTTCGGTTCAAGCGAAGGCAGCACCTCACGCAGCGTGACGGAAAGATTCACGGCCACGAGCGCTCGCAGTCCTTCGGAATTTTCCAGCGTGATCACCGTGTGCAGGACGTCAAAGTCTGCGCCGGACGTGGCGCGGCGGAAAGGCCATTCGATCTTGAAACTGAGCGGCAGGCCGGTGCGGGTGACGTAGATGGTCTTCGATATTGGAGTCGGGGTCGCAGTGCTCATCCAGAGTTGATCCTTGCTAGTTGCCGCAAGCAATCATTTTACCCCGCAGAGACAGGACTTGCCCCGTCTCCATGGGAAGGAAAATCAGACGCGCCACAATTGCAGCAGGTTCCAGATCGCAGATGCGGTCAGCAATCCGCACACACTAGCCGTGACCAGCAGGCTTTGTGGAGTTTCCAGCAGATCGGCAAACACTCCGGCGACGAACACGAAGAGGAACACGAGCACGGTCAGATGGAACCCTTGCCCCGGAAAACTAGAAGCGCCCATGGCTAGGATGAGCATCAGTGCCGCGATCAGCAGCGGCGCGATGTTGCCGAAATAGCGGGTGCGTTTCCATCCGAAGTATGCCATCAGCGCAACAGGCAGGGCGAGCATCAGTGGCGGGCTGCCGGCGAAGACCATTTGCAAAGCGTTGCGGAAGGAAACCAATATGGCAAACGCGGCGGGTTCGAAGTCTATCCAGCGCGCATGTAGGATTCCTTGCCAGAACAATGCGGGCTCAAAAAAGTAAGCGGCAAACAACAGCATCAGGGCGACTGCGACTGCCGTCGTCCAGATTGCCAGCACAGCGCGCGGCCGGACCGGCGCCACCCAGAACATGAATGGCAAAATCACCAGCGTCAGCACCGCCAGCGAAAACTGGTTGCCCACAGCCAGTACCAGAGATAGACCCAGAAGCAGAATGCGGCGCCAGTTCCAGAGCACAACTTCGCGCGGAGCATAGAGCGTGTGCGCCACCGCGATGGCGGTGAAGACGGTTCCGAACGCTCCCCACACCGCGCCCATTTCACCCAGACTCTGCGCACCGGCCACATTCACGATCATGGCCGGCGAAAAGCAGTAGAGTGCAAGCGCGATATATCCGCCAGCGTTTCCGTACAGGCGGCGTGCGACATACCACAGCGAGGCTCCAAGCATCACGCCGAAGAAGAGATTCGGCGACGCGGCCAGCAACGGCTGGACCGATTCCGGCAACCACGCACCGAAGCGCACCAGAAGAAGAGGAGCAGCGGCGACAAGATAGTAGAGTGGCGAGCGGTCCTGATCGTACCCATCGCGTACGCGGAGATGGCCGCCGCGGCCCGCGGAAGGCACGCCGGTGGCGGCTTCCGAACGCAACGATTCGGGGGTGCCGGCGATAGCACCGCCTTTCCACTGCTCGAGGCCCTGGTAGATACGCAGCGCCTGGTCGGAATCCGATGCGGAGGCATGCAACGTTTGCACGTGGACCAACCAGACGCACTGCATGAGATAGGCCAGCAGGAGCGCGGCGGCAGCAAATTGCGGGGGGCGGAAAGCATCGGAATGAAGAAATCGGCGCAACATTCGCGTAACATATGCCGCAACAAAGCGGGACCGAGTGTTTTACCATGTCCGGGATGATGATGGATAACAAACCGTTGTCACCGTCCTCCGCGGAGCCTGATTCGCCCGTGACGACGGATGACGTAAAACCGACTGCGTCGTCGTTTTCACCCGTGTCTTTGCCATCGTCTGAAACGTCGTCTCCACCCTCGCCTCCACCAGCGACAGGCGATCGCCGGGAGTCTCCGCTGCGCGATGTTTTTCTCGGCCCGAAGGGAGTTTATCCGGGTACGCGCTGGCTGATTTACCTGGCGATCGCGTTTGTCATTTTCGAATTGGAGGGCTGGCTCCTCCTGTCGTTTCGCTCGCATCTGAGCGACCTCTCGTGGCGCATGCTGATTGAAGCCAGCATGATGGTGGCCGCGATTCTACCGGGCTTTGTGATGGCCCGAGTTGAAGACCGGCCATTCGGCGACTTCGGGCTGCCCGCGCGGCGTGCCTTCGGGCGCAATTTCTGGGTGGGAGCGTTGTGGGGCGTAGTGTCTCTGAGCGTCCTGATGCTCGCGTTGCGCACTGTCGGCGCGTTTGAGTTCGGCACGCTGGAACTGCACGGTGCGCGCATCTGGAAATTCGCGTTGTATTACGCCGTGCTTTTTCTGCTGACGGCATTTTTTGAAGATTTCCTCATGCGCGGCTACTCGCAATGGGTCCTCTCGCGGGCCATGAATTTCTGGCCGGCCGCAGCGCTTCTGTCGTTTGCGTTCGGATACATCCACGGCGGCAATCCGGGTGAAGCGAAGACAGGCCTCGTGGCGGCGGGATTAATTGGCTTCTTTTTATGTCTCACGCTACGGCGAACGGGCGATTTGTGGTGGGCGATCGGCTTCCACATGGCGTGGGATTGGGGCGAAAGCTTTCTGTACTCCGTTCCCGACAGCGGGCAGGTCCTGCCTGGGCACCTGCTCAACTCCACGTTGCATGGTCCCGATTGGCTCACGGGGGGCTCGGTTGGGCCGGAGGGAAGCTACCTCGTTTTCGTGGTGATCGGAGCGCTTTGGTTTTTGTTTAACCGTGTCTATCCGGAAGTGCAGTACGGCGCTATCGCATCCTCTAGGGGGTGCGATTCTGACGCCACTCGTGTGGTGTAGCTCCAGTAACCCTCTTGAACGTCCGCGTGAAGTGGCTCTGATCTGCAAAACCTGTTGCCACAGCCACCATGGAAAGGCTCTCTCCTTTCATCAGCAGTAGCTCCTGCGCTTTGCCTATCCGGGTGTTCAGTTGAT